>FUWD013175187.1_pt1 | contig 97547 bp, 161 predicted proteins | sample 1063281 | NCBI WGS metagenome assembly FUWD01 (sample SAMEA79048168, study PRJEB19326) | metagenome | biome: marine | reverse complement strand
TTACTAAGACCAATAAGTTTGTTGGCAGCGAGAATGCCAATATAAGCCACGCCACTAACAGGCTGGTGATGGTGACTACACATGCTACGCAATTCGCTACGAACCACAAGCATGCCTTCGTATCTATCTGCTGAATCATTTGGAAAAGCTGTTGCTTCAGGTGCTGGATCATATCTTCCTGCCATAATTTCGTTGTAATACATCTTGGCCAAACGTCGAGCTGTGCCCTTGGAGTTTGGATCGTTTTCTCGATCAATCAACAATGTGTCTAACACATTCTCAAATGCCACAGTTGCTTCGTTGATCAGTTGTTGTTTTTTATCTTCATCAACGAATTCTGAAACATTGTCTCCTGCCCAGAATCTTTTACCATTTGAACGCATTTGTTCTCTTAATACTTGTGCTAAGTTTTTTTCTGCCATTTTATTTCTCCGAGTTATTTCTGACGAGGATGTCAGTCCACGATTGTGATTTCTCTACAATCAGGGTACGCAACAAACTTTGGGGGTTCGTTAACGTGAGGTAATAGTTTAATTCCAATTTCTGCTTCTTCTATTGTTGGTTTATAATGATAGCCTACTTTAAATACCTGTTGTTTTTGCCACGGCGCAATTGATAATTGTCTTCCATCATATCTTGCTTGGCTAAGTTGATCATAAACTTCTACATCATCAGTAAGTATAGCACCACCTCGACCTATTTGTAAAGGCTTTCCATTGCCAAAACTCAAACATTGTAATTGCCCTTCGCGATACATGCCTCGTTCTAATCTACGAGCACTATCCCAAATCCTTGTGCCATGAAATTGATACTCACCTGTCCATACTTCATCAGTAAGACCATAACTAATATTCAACTTGTGCATAGTCATTGGAATGCTTAGGTATGTAAACGCACTGAATCTTGTGCGTTTGATTCGGTCATATCGTAAACACAACTCAATAGCATGAGTACAACAATCAGTCATTACAGCGTAAGGGGAACCTGTGTATTTTGCCAGGGCCTGTTCAAACTCAAAATCCGATCAAACATTATACCATGCCCATGCATGCTTGACTACATCTAACAAATTGTATTTAGGCGTCCATCCTGCGGCAATTCTAAACTTAGTCGAATCTGCTGTAAGCATGGCTGGATCGCCCTCACGGCGAGGCCCATATATCATAGCAATGTCTTTGTTTACTACGTGAGCTGCAGTTTTAACAACTTCGAGATTACTTGCTCCAGCAGCAGTACCAAGATTGTACACACCCAAGGAGACTGTGGAACTCAATGCTTGAATATGTGCGTCGGCAATGTCTGCAACGTGAACATAATCTCTCACACAAGTCCCATCTTCTGTTTCGTAGTCATTGCCATTGCACATAAAGTCTTGCTCGGCTATTACACTTTCTAATACACGAGCAATAATATGTGTGGCACCCGGTGCTTGACCATGACGCGATTGAGGATCAGCACCACAGGCATTAAAATAACGCAAGGCAATATAGTCAAGTCCATAGGCCTGATTGTATGAACGAAGCAACCATTCAATCATCAACTTTGATTCGCCATACGGACTGATAGGTTCTGCAGGGTCTACTTCCTGACAAGGATTCATAACAGGTGTGCCATAAGTTGCAGCACTGCTACTAAAGATAAAACGACCCTTCCAATTGATCTCTCTTAAAAAATCCAACAGATTTTTAGTTTTAACAAAGTTGTTGTTATAATACTCTTCGGGATTCATTATACTTGGACCAACCAGACTTGTGCCAGCACAATGAATGATAGCATCTGGCTGATTAACTTGTAGCCATAAACGGGCTTCAAGACTGTCAACATCAAATTGAATCCATCCATCAAATATATCTAATGCGTGTAAATGGTTAGGTAATCTTGCCCAATCAAGACCATACACTGTGTGACCTTGATCTTTTAGTTGAATAGCAGTTTGTCCGCCAATGTATCCACTGGCCCCAGTAACTAAAACTTTCATCAGTACTTGCCCTCTGCTACATGATCACGATATCTATTGCCAGCTCTATTCCACTGCTCGCCACGACCTTCGATAATGTCGCAAATGCGATCAATAGTACCATCGTTCCAATCGCTGATCTTACCTTGATTGGCGTGCGGTGCTTGCATTAGTTTTTGTAACTTGGCCACAGCATCGTCTATTGACCAAGGAATGTACAAACGATCTGCATCATTGGCAAAGGTCTCTGGGAAACTTCTATAAGCAGGATACAGTACATTGCAACCAAGTGTATCTGCTTCACTCACTGTGTTGCTTACCCAGTCCTGTAAAGCACAGTTGAATAAAACTTTACTGTCATTGACAATATCGTAATAGTCATTCTTCTGTAAGTCTTTGTAGATTTTCAATGATCCATGTTCTTGCATCTTGTGGGCACGCTCTAGATACTTGGAATTATTACTACGCAATGGTCCGCCGCTTAACACAGCAAACTCGTAGTCTCGGCCCCAAGCAGTGGATTTAACATGCTCAATCAAGTCCATGTAAAAGTCTGGTTGCTTCTCTTGGTCAAAGCGTGCAGCAAACACAATACGATTGCTACGTTCTGTCCAAGGTTTAACTGAGTTGTTGACACGATCTAATACTTCTTCTTTGCCAAACGCCAAGCCACTGATGTTGTAGATAGGCGCAGTATAGTTGGCAATACGCATGTGAGCTACCATTTCTTCGTTGGTAGCCAATACTGTAGCAAACTCATTGACCATTTGCTCATACAAACTCATCCACTTGCTCATACCCCAAACGTGTACAAAGTCATCTGGGTCAATTGCTTGTGCCAAACAACGCACATAAACTCGGGGTCTTTGTTCTGCAGGAATTTGATCCATAATGTACGGCAAGGATTCGATACCAGGCTGGAACATGTCTTCAAAATATACTACATCTTCCCCACCGCACTCACCACTACGCATCATTTGAACCAAATTCATCATTTGACTCATTCCAAAATAACTGCGACCGTGGGCATCTAATACTTGACCAACACTGATTGCTCGAGTGTTGTCTATAGTACTACCCGGAACTACTACATAATCAATACCACGACGCTTAAACACAGCCTCGTTCCATTGTTGTAGTTGTAGAGTGTAGCGGCCTTCGTAGGGCTCAAGGCCCATGTAAAATAGTTTTCTCATAATATTGTCCTAAAGTCTGTCACAGTAACATCAATACCTTGCTCATTTGATAATATTGTAACAGATGTATTTAGAAAAGTCAAGGTAGTATCAAATATAAATTCAGTGTCGGGTGCAATCATTTTACCAGAAAACATATCAGCTAACTTAGTGACCACTGTGCCTTGATACCAAATTTGGTCTATCGCACTGGCATGATTTCCAGTGGGCAGATGTTCCATGATGGCGTAAACATCATGTACATCTTTTTGAGTATTTCTAAGTGTTTGACTGATATGTTGTAGTGCTTGATGATTGACTAAATCAAACAGCACTACTTTCATTATCTATAGCCTGAGAATCTGCGGCTATCTTCAAACCACATGTTCTTGGCATTTTTGCCTTGAATAAATTTATTGTATTGTTGCCACGCATAAGACTTGAAGTTGTAGAGATCGCTTTCGTTGTAACGATAGCCGTATTCTACACAGAAGTCTAAAAATTTAGCAAGATCATCTTGCACTTGTAATGCTCTGGCACTTACGCGGTAAACTTGTTTACCCATTTGTTTCTTCCTTTAGATTTTGACAGAAAGGTTAGGACGAGAAAGTTCGTATTTGATCAAGCAACCGTTCTCGCCATCTTCGGCTACTTCAATCCACACAGCACGATTTGGATATCGTTCTGCGATCTTAATATATATGTCATCTGCGATCATCTCGCAAGATTTATAGTCTAATTGTAAAATACCATCTTTATATAAGTTTTCCAACCAACGTTTGAACTGAATAAACTCAATGTCGCGATCATTGTGGAATACATCAATCCAGACACGGAAGTGAAAGATATGACGATGCGGTACTGCCAAAAACGATACATCGTATTCATCGCCAGTGGCCAACTGTGGGTCTGAGTCCGCTGCTGGATAACGGTGAATACCTTCTTTGCGGAAAGTTACCCAAATCTTACGCTCTGCTAATTCTTTGATACGCTCTATCTGTTCGCGTTCTGCCTGTATCATAGTTTCAAACTTTCAAATGTAATAATTTTACCAAGTTCTTGACCTAAATCTTGTCCTTCTACTATAACATGTAAGTTGTTGTGATCTTTGTCGTTTTTGTGATCATAGTAGTCAGTTTGGACCACTGTACCGCCATTGGCACGGAATACCTTGAATCGAATACATTTGCCGTCGGGTTCATCTGCAGATCGAATTGCATGATAATCATCCAAAGTGATCAGTTCCTCATTGTTGATCCAATTGCGCAGTTGTCGTTTAAGCCATCTCATGTATAATCTTTCCAATTGTTATTCGTAAGTAAACAGTACACTAAAAGTTGAGTGTGCCATTGCCTCTAAGTCATCCATGTCTTGTTTACTAAATCTAAAAGAGTATGCATCTGACTGAGGAAGATGGCATTGTTCAAAGTATCCCCAGTGCCCAACATATGATGTATATCCAATACAATTATTTGCAATGATTTGTTTCCTGGCAAATTCATATCCAGACTCAACTAAATCTTGAATCTGCGGCTGATCAAAATTGTAAATTTTAGCACTTACAATAATATCAAGATCGTTGGTTTTGATTCTAAGTTGTTGTTGAAATTTTTTGTAAATGTTTGATTTTTTATATGGTGTATTAATGATATCATCTATAGACATAGTTGCTACAGTTTGGGCACTCGTGGCTGATTCTTTTCTAGTTTTTAACTCTAGTCCGTATGCTAAGATGTCTGCACCTACTCCATGATTAACAGTAATACCAAAACTTTCAATAAGAGATTCTAATGCACGACCTGCATGCCCATCTTTATTAGTAGGTAGTTGTTTACCGATTAATTGTTGCGCTAATTTAAATTGCTTAACCCTTGCGGTATTTTTCATAGTGTTTCGTCCTTGGTATATTTAGACCAGTCTGTAAACACTGATCGATCTTGTAAATCATGTAAGTTGTGGCACCAAACGCCAGGATTGGTTGCTCGAAAGTCCTTGTCATCTAACTTTAATGTGGCATTGTAACCTAATTGTTTGATGTAAGGTAACTTGACACTGAGCATAGGAATAAAGTTGTTGTATTCAACCAACGGGCCATCCAGCAAATCCTCAACGACACCAACGTCCAAATCCAAGGTACACATATAATAGTGATCTCCGCCACGACCACTGCGTAACATTAACCCAATCATGTCTTCCCAGACTTTCCAATTGGCAGTACCATCTGCAGGAAAACTTTGATTGGCTCCAAAATAGATATGATCACATTTATAAGCCAGTGCATTGGCATGAATCTCTGCGGTATCTTGTACACCTACAACAAACAATGTACGCATACCAAATGCAGGAGTGTGTTCTACTTCTTCTCCAACAAAGAATCGAACTTCTTCGTGTCCTGGTCTATCCATTTTGCTCTAATTCGTCAAGTTTGGCAACTTCATCTTCTGAGAAGTCTTCACCATGTTCTGATTGTATACTATCTTCGTCTGTGTCGTCAACTACTTCGAACAAGCTGTTGAATTGGCTCATAGCGTTCTTGGCTTTTTACCTTTGAATCCACGTGTGCCAATGATGTCCATCCAATAACGATCATACTTTTCGATAATGGCTTCTGCTTCTGCTCTATCTGGTGTGGCAAATATTTGATCTACAATATCGGCAAAGAAAGCATGGTCACCTTTGCTGTTACGCATCATGTGCGGCCATGTGCCAGCGTCAAATTCTCGGTTAGCACGTTGTACTGCCTCAATATGTGTCCAAACATTATGGCCCATGAGCAACGCATAGCTAAAACTGTCCCAAGACGTCTTGCCGTTTTTACCAATCTTGTTCAAGTCCGGTGCTACGTGAAAATGATTCATGTTGTTTGGATCAAAGGTTTCACCGTTTAGTTCGGCATCTGTTTTACGCTGACCTGGTTTGTAGATACAAATATCTTTCATGGTCATTAGCTTGGAGATTGGCGATTCATCAAAATGATCGATCAACCCATCTGCTACCACTGCTTGTCCATACGGACGTGTGTCGGAACTATACTTCTTGTCATCCACAATAGGACTCATTCGATAACACCACTTGTCCTCGTGCGGCAAATCAATATGATGATATACTTGACCGTTGGCTGTTGCTAAGAATGGACTGGCACAGTCAAACGAGATTGTAAAACTTGGATTCACATATCGACGAACAGCACGTTGAATAACGGTTAGTAGTACTGCCCATTCCAGCTTTGACGTTCCTAAGAAGTGCATCCAATCATGAACGCCTTCTTGTAATAGATTGTCGTGTCGCAATGCTACCAAACGTTTGAGAACCAAGTGTACATCACACATGTTCTGACCACCCATGGACCAGCCATTGAAGTGTGTATCGGGATACACAGTAGGATCACAGTAGTCCTTCATTAGTTCATACCACTTGTCTGCCTCGCCGTGATTTGATCCTTGCAACACGTTCAAGAACTTGGCGCCACCATTTTTAACACCCTTGCGATGCTTCATAAAATAGTCGTTGTTGAACTTGGTGGCTGCTACTGCTTCTTCGTATGTAGTAATACCACAAGCCGCTGATGCTTTCTTGTCGTGGATAACCCAAGTTGGAATATCAAGAATCATGCCATAGTTAGCAACACCATCTAACCACTTCAACACAGCATCACGTTTCTTTTGTGCTTTAGGACAACCTGAACCAGCTTTCCAATCGCCTTCCCACAGGCCTTTGGCAATCTGGAATCCACCAGAGTCACCTAAAATTAATGTGTTAGGATCACGATTACGAACCATGTCTTCACTTGGATCTGGTTTGGTTAAATCTAAGTTGGCATGACCACCTGAGTACAATGACCATTTGTACGGAAACAATCCTTTTTGGTCATTGAGCCAGTTCATCATCTCCATGTCAAGCCCAGCGGGCATACGTGCCGGATCTACATAGTTAGGATCACTGCGTTGCTTGCCTATAAAAGTGGCATAGAAACCACTAATAGCTGGTAAGAAGATAGCATATTGACTACGACCATTAACATCGAGTTGTTTTTGTGTAAGATTATCTTGACTCATTCTTTTTCTTTTCTGCCCATAGTTTTTTTCTTGCCTCTGACATTTTCTTTCTTGTTTCTTCTGACATTACTCTGCCTTTAAGTTTAGCACTAATCTTAGCTTTTTGTTCTTCTGTATTTTTTTACCTTTGTGAGAAGCACTCATTTTAGCACGAACTTCGTCACTACATTTTACACCCTTACGAGACGAAACTTGAACCCCCGTTTTGCCTTTATTCCATGGTTCTTTGCCTTTACCAGCATCACTTAACTTACGTTTATGTTCGTCTGACTTTGGCTTTCCTTTTAATCCTGCTGAAACCTTGTCTCCATGATTTTTTGGTATTCCTTTGTTTGACAAACTTATTTTCTTTCTACCTTGCTCACTTAAATAAGATCCAATCTTTACATCTTTGTTCCACGGAATAATACCAGCCGCTCCATTACCGCCGTCTGTGCGATTTCTTAGGATTCCTGTTTCTAAATCCTTACGACCATACCAACTAATCATTCTGCGTTCAAGTGCTAATGCTCCTATCTCGGTTAGATTAGACTCGAGTATAACGATTCTATTTGGATCACTTGGAACAACTACTGAATGATCTTTATCCCAAGCTCTTGTATCTTTACCTTTACCGATATAATACGGTGTTAAATCAGATTCTCGCAAGTAAGCATAGACGTAAAACATATAATCTCCTTATGCTTTTATTTATTCCTACTTGCGATATTGGCATATTAAACAGCATCTTCCTTGACTAACGCTTGTACTATTTTTAATTGTTCTTCGGCTTGCTTGAACTTGTTGTAGGCATCTCGAATAGTGGGATTCTTCTCTGCCATTTCTTTCCACTGGCGTTCTTCGTCCATTTTCCGACCAGCCCAGTCAATTATTGATTTGACATTTGGACTAAGATCAATGTTGACATCACCGCCTATAAAAGACCATGTGTTACCATCATAGACTTCCATTCTTTGGCTGCCTGGATTATAACGAACTTGCCCGGCACTCAACATACTTTGATTTATGTAAGGCGGAGCAGTGTTATGACTACTCACCGTTACATATTGGTAGTTACCAGTTACGCTTTTGACAATCATTTACTTTGTGCTGGAAGAATATAGTTGTAAGTTGCCATGCCCGAATCAACTGTAATCATAGCTGCACCATCATCACTGATTCGAACAACCTTGTCACCTGTTAAATCCATGATGCTAATAAAAGTTTTGATTGGCCATGCCCATGAACGTTTTAACTGTCCGGCAACATCGTGTTGGAATACAAAGTTACCAGCATGTGTTGAATGATCGCCAAAGAAGAACTTCAAGTTACCATCTTCTGTTTTGGCTTGGAAGTTTACTTCCTCTGCGTTGGCACTTGCTTGCATTTTCAAACGTTGAATTGACGCAACAGTTGGTTCAAATTCGATATGCCAGTTTACACCTTTGAATTTAACTGTTTTGAGTTTTTCGTTGATGATTTCTGATGCCATGAAACGATAGTTGTTCTTAAAGTCACCTGTGGCATTTTCAAAGTTGATGCCATCTGGTGCACCTGTGTCCTTGCGTGTTACAGATAACTTAGCATTTTCTTTGTACTCTTGAATGTTCAACAAGATGTTTAGTTTGGTCAAATTTGGCATACCAAACGTGCCTACAAATTCTGCCACTGGTGCAGAGTACTTGCCTTCTACTACTACACTACGGTCTTCAGCCATGCCAGCAATCAATGTCTCGTTGGCATCGCCTGTGATTTTAACTAGGTCAATACAACCCAATTTCAATGTGTGTTCTACTAAGTCTAATAAATGATCTCTCATGTGTTTTTCTCCTATTGTGTTTGATTATAACTGGTTTATTTAGATTCTGCAACTGATTTGTGAACAATTTTTGCCAGAGTTTGTCCTCCACGCAAGCTGGTAAGCTCGCCCGGCTTTTTAATTTCGAGCCATGTATTTGGCCCACCATCGTGCCATTTAAAAATTGGTTCATAGCCAATGTTCAGTGTTAACTCTTGAATTAGCTTACCAGGAGTGTAGCTGGCGAAATGTTGCTCAACTAACATTACTGCTTTATCGCGGTCGCAATCATTGAAGGTCATTAAGCACACGCCGCCAGGTTTGAGCTTTTGATAAATTTCAGTTAAGTACTGTTTGATAACTTCCAATGGTCTAAAATTAAATAAATTAAACACCAGACACACTCCAAATTGACTGTCCGGGATTTGTTTTAACCATTGAGTTGATTTTAATTCATCAACAACATATGGGCGTAACCGTGCTTGATATTCTTCGGGGAATTTTTCCATAGCCGGTCTCAACAGATCGTAATCGCTATCAATCAGATACAATGGATCAAACATCACCATATTGTCAATAAATGTTTCGCGCCCAGGACGAATAATCATAGCTGGGTATTTCCAATTACTGTATATTCTCACACGAGCCTGCAAGGTTGCCATGGTTTCTGGAGACACACTCATTTGTCGATTTAAAATCTGATCACAAGTGGTATACTTCATTTCCTCTTCTTCGTATAACCTATAACTTTCATGAAACCAGTATTGTCCTTCGGTTTCAATTACTTGATTGAGTTTTCTTTGAGAGAATGCACAGTTTGATCAAATTCTACAAATGCTTCGTTGATGTGTAATTTACAATGGTCTAATTGTGATCCAAAATTTTCAATTTGTACAGATTGATTATGAACCAAGTGTGTAAACAAGTCTAATTTGTTATTGGAGTCTTGTTGAATTTTGACCACACTCAACTGGTCCAACTCATTTCGATAGTTTACTAATTCACTTAACTTCATATTACCACTCAAACAATGTTTGGAAAGTATTCTCTGTGTTGGTTGCCGAGGCTAACTCCCAATCCAATACACCCAATAAATTGTCAATCTTTTGATCAACTACTGTGGCTTCCATTTCTGCATCGTCAAATGGTAATTCTTTAAACCATGCTGGTAATTGTAATTCATCTGTAGGATATCCAATTGAAGTCCACCCCAACGGATTGGTTTTTAATTTACACACAATAGTTTTCATACCATCAACAATTTGCAAACTATAGTTGTCACCGTTCATTCTACGTAAGTTATTCCAATTCATTGCAGCACGAACGTGACCAGGCATATTGGCTTTGCCCAATCTCTCTTCTTCTTTGCCGTACTTGGTCAAGTTGTTCACACGCTTGGGCGAGCCTTTTTCCCAACCTGGTCGTTCTTTGAACTGATACTTAAACTCGCGAATTTTTTCAACTACTTCATCCTTGCCTGCACCTGTTAGTACATTGTGTAAAATGTCGCTTAAGAAGTTTTGAATAACCACAGGTGTATCTGATCTCTTTAAGTCTAAACCCATGGCTTTTACTTTGCCAGGTTTACCATCAGTGTCTAATCGCTTGCCTTCTTTGTCGATGATCATTACAGCATAACGCTTCTTGGTAATAAACAAGCCTTTTGATGCCACAACTTCTCGTCCACCTTTGATTACACTACCCATTTCTCTCGGACAATGAAATGCCTGTTCCATGAAGCCCGGAAAGCTCGAATTAACTTGATCGGCAATTGAATCGTACAAAGCAACGCATGTTTCTTTTGACCATTCCATGCGACCATCTTCTACTTCTTTTTTCAGCACTGGCCAAGCTGAAAAGTAACAAGAGTCTGTGTCACCGTAGATGATAGTTTCGCCTACGTGGTCATATTTGCCTGTGATACATTCATTGACGTAAGCATCCATGTGCTTGGCAATGGCACGACCAGTGAGGGTAGTACTTTGACCAATACGCTTGTCAAAGAACCTACAACCAGGGTTAAGAATAGCACCATACAAACTGTTAAGATTAATCTTTTTAACCAACTGACGTTTATCCCAATATTCTTCATCTTCTTTAGTCTCACATTGTTTTAGTTTGGCCTGCATGTCTTTACGTTCGGCATACCAACGCTTTAGCAATCCAGGAATGATACCTTCTTTTTCAAATGTAAAGATAGTACCATTGGCTGAGATAATCCAGGGTTGATTTGAATCAAACACAATCTTCCACACTTCTGCGGCCGAGTGTACTGTTTCATCTCCGTCTTGCCAGTCGATTGTAATCTCTGTACCACGTTGCTGTTCCATCACAGCAGTATATTCCATTGTGGCAAACAGGCCTTCCCAGGCTGCTGCAAAACTTGCACCACCGGCCATCTTTTCACGGATGTAGTGGTTGGTCATTGTGGGTCTGAGTTGACCAATGATTGTTTCCGGCCCCATGTTAAGAGCACGGATCGCTGAGGGGTATAGCGAGTTGATGTCGATTGATCCAATGTATTCGTGGATACCTTTTTTAGGGTAAGCAACGTAGGCACCTGCGGCTTGTGTATCTTCATCTGTGAGTCTTTCCTTGCGATTAGGTACAACCATTCCACGTTCGTGGGCTTCATTGATAATAGCTTGTTCTGTTACTGCCACGGCTCCCATTGTTGTTTGGAGCAACACTGTGTTTTCATGCGCCAGTGTGTTGGCAAGATCCAAGAACTTTAGCTTGGCATCTAGCTTGGCCAACAACATAGTATCTTGTCTGTTATACTCAATAAACGTTTTAAAGTTTTGATTGTACAACTGATCCAAGGTGCCTTCAAAAGCTGTCTTGCGTTCGTCAAGTTCGTACTCACCAATAGCATCCAAACTGTAACTATGGCGCTCTTCATAGGTATATTTGCGATACAGTTGCATATAGTCCATATGCACACGTCCAATTAAATCGTATGTTTCTTGTTCAGCACCAAAGCGTTCAAACATACGCTTTTTAGGATATTGATTCCACAAACACATACGACGGGTGTCATCTTTGCTCAACACTCTAGTGATACGATTGATTGTATATGGTATATCAAAGCCTTCTGAGTTCCAACCTGATAGTGCGTCAGCATCTTCAATTAGGTCCAAAAACACTTTTAGCATGTCTGCTTCAGTGTCAAATAACATGCAGTTCTCAAATTCAGCACAGATCTCTTCTGCGGTTTCTTTTGACATGTGCTTGGGTGCTATAACCAAGGTAACCATTTGTTCCATCCAACCCAGGTATACTGATATAGCAGTAATTGGATTAAATGGATCACTGGGCGGACTGAATCCACGTTCAGGATCAAAGTCAACCTCGATGTCAAAAAACGCTGTGTGTAGCTTTGGGCCGTCTTGCCCTTTGTAGTTTTCCTCTAGACACCGAAAGATCGGATTGATATCACTCTCGTATAGTTGCTTGCCTGACTGGATACGCATTTCCTTGCGGAACTCTTTGTTGTTGCGTGTTGAAAACCGACTCACAGGTGTTCCATAGATTGATTGGAATTTACCTCGGGGGTCGTCATAATAGAAAATGTAGTTGGCCGGATATTCGCGATATTCTCTGCGTCCATCCTTGCGCTCAACTACATGTATGCGATCGTGTTCGCGATCAAATAAGGCGTCAATATATGCTATGATAATTCTCCGTTTATGGCCGGTAAGCCGTGATTCATGCCCGTAACGTGGGCGAGCCGCTGTTTAAAACAGTACTTATAGTGTCTTGCCAGTCATTGTCAAGATTTGCTCGAGCAATTCGTAATCTGATTGCTCCTGACCAAATCCGGCTTTATGAGCAAGTTTGACTGCTTTTTTAAGGATACCAGGTTTGATTTCCATCTCCTCAGCTACTGCTTTGATAGTGTCGTTTAATCCACCTGTGAGTGTTTCGATTTCGTGCATGACTTGACTGCCCTCGTTGAGGATTTGAGTTAGCTTGGCTGTTTGTTCTGCTGTGAATACGCGATCTGACATAGGTTTCTCCTGTTAGTAATAGATTAATTATACAGGATTTTGTGCAAAATGCAAGCAGGTTTGGTAAAGCTCACTTGGTAGTTTCTGGGTAGCGAATCCATACTATCTACGGGCAGCAGCCGCCCGCCCTCGCAACTAGTGCGGTCCTAAGGGTGTTCTTTTAAACTTCACTGTAAGGATTTACAGGGCAATCTGTTCCATCTGTTTCGGGCAATACAGGATAACGATCTTGATTGGCCAATGCTGGATCATTCCAGACATTACGATTGTTTAACATTTGTTGACGTTGTTGATCAGTCACGAATAGGTCCTCCTTCGACCCAAGCATTGCACGTTCTCTTGGCTGCACATTTAAATTTTAAAAACTTACAATAACCTAACTGCCCAGCGTCAATGGTACTCATTGGATCACTGCCAGGTTCGGCACCAATACCTTTGGCCATGCAATCTATCATTTGATCTGTCATGTCAAATGCCGCACAGTTGCCACAACGGTTATGTTTAACCGAGTCAATGTCATTGGTATTCCACTGGTCTGCTAGTTCCTGCCAGTATTCTTCATTGGGCTCGTTAGGGTTGAGTGGACCATAATGATATTCATCAATAGCCTTTTGACGATTCTTAAGATTGAGCTCAATGCTCTGTGTTGCTGGAGGACATCCTTGTTCCAGAGCTTCTAACATGTTGATCAAATTTCTCATCTTATTTTCCAGCCTTGGCTAAGGCAGCTCCTTTGTTGAAACTGGGCGACCATGGACTCATTCCATCTACACCGCCCTGTGCCTTTGACCAGTTATATCCAGCTCTATGACCTGAACAGTCTTTGGTACATTCGCTGCCTAAAAATTGTAGTTCATCTAACTTTTGATCTAATACTTTTTTTGTAAATTTATAATCTAAAAATTTTAACTGCATCAATGTATTAAAATGTTGTAATTCTTTAGAAGTTGTAAAAAAATAAATTTTACTTAATGAATCACCGGCTAATGTGCCAGATTCTGGAAATCTCTTTACGGAGCCATTGATATCAAAATACGCATATTGATCATCAATCTTTACCAATTGATGTTGGTCAGCAAAGTGAGCTAGACTAATATATTTCAACATCGGAGTTGTTTGTACACTGGCATACACGTATGATTCATCAATTTTGGGCGTTGATGTTGTATGTGTATTTAGAAATGTTTGCATCTGTTGAAAATCTTCACGGTTTTCAAACAGTGAAGGATTCAATAACAAGTGCTCTCTTAATGCACTGGCATGAATTGCATCAACGTCAATAAATTCAGCGATTTGTTCTTCTCGTACTTTAGTGGCAACATTTTTAGCTGCACCGCGGCGTTCAGGATTAGGATCTTCTCTACGCTTCTTGGCAGCTGCAGATGCACGACCTTTTTTGCCTAGTGCTTGTGCTTTAGATTGTGGTAAACATTTTGGCTTGCCTTCTTTGCTGGATCCTCTAGCACAGTCACCGCGAATCTTCCCATCGGGTCCAAAACGTACCCACTTTTCTTTAAACCATTTGCGTAGATCTTCAGAGATGAATTCTTCAGCTCTCATTTTTTTGTCTTGTTGCCCCAATTAGCGGCGCCTTTTTTACGACACTGTACCAATGCACCTGATGCATAAGCCGATGGCCATACTTTGTACCTTGATTTTACTTTGCGATAGCAAGCATCTTGTTCTTCTGATATATCATGCTCTTGTTCTAGAGCACGTATTTCCATTTTTAATGTAGCAGTATCTAATTCACCACTCATTACAGCATTGAATATTTCTCGAGCAGTTGACGCCCGGGCAGTAATGCTACGATCGCCCCAGTAGAGTTCAGCATAAGTTCTGGCCAATAACTGCACCTGTTGTTCACGTGCAGTTTCAGGTCTAATAAAAGTTTCTACCACACCTTCATCATCGGCATATTCGTTGTAGTTGACATTGGCCATGCTAAATGCCTGCGGACCATAGTTGTATAAATCAACCACAACAAATTTACCACTGGGACTAAATTCTTTAACTTCTCCAGTCTTGCCATCATATTCTGTGCCTGAAATAATTACAGGATCGCCGATGCTTAGTTCTTGTGTTTGTTCGTTTAATTCAGGACCATCAATGTTCAAACGTGGAAATGCACGACGAGTACCTTGAGTTGCAGAAACTCCTGAACCGGAACCAACGCCAATGCCAGATGCTCTGCCTTGATCTCCATTGCTGAATGTTTTAGCACCTACATCGCTGTGACGTGTTACTTTGGTTACACCTGGCTTGCTTTGATCAACGTTCACAACGCCGTGTGGGCCTTTGAATCTATGACTGCCTTCTTCCCCAAGTGCTTTTTCTAAACGTTTGATAGCACCCGGTACATCTGTCTTACCTTGTTTGGCTGCTGCTTGTCTGCGTGCTTCAATTTCATTGTGTTTCTTTTCACGCTCTGCTGATGCTTGGTTCCAACGTTCTTTTGCTGTAGATTCAACTTCTTTTATACCAACTAATTTACCACCGATTGGTTGACTAGCACGCCCAGTACGGCTCGATGTCATACGATCACCACTACCACCAATGTGCTTGCTTGCTAGGCCCAAACCAGGACGTCGTGGACCCTTCTGTGGAGCCACTTGTGTAATAGTACCACCTGCTTTTAAAAAGTCTTCAACATCATCCTCTGCTATACCTTTGGAGTGTTTTTGTTTGAATTTTTCAAGTCTGTTGATAGCGGCATTGACACCAAGATCTTTGTCTCGATATTTGCCCAACAACTTTACATCACGATCAGCAGATTTTTCTTGAGCCGGTGTTAGTTCACGCTTGGGTTGTTGAGGTATTGCTACCACAGGAGCAAATACTTCTTGCACACTGCCCTCGGCTGGTACTAGGCTTTGATGTTTTGCGTACCACTGATCTTTGGTCATTTTGTAACGACTAAGAAAAGCCACAGGGCTCATGTTCTTCCAGTCTTGATATTGAATATCAAGATCGTTCATCTTACCTTCGAATAAATCACCTAGTATCATTTTACAAATCCTTGTTTGCGTGCTGCTGTGTCTAAGTCCAATAGACGTTGACGTATAAATTGTTTGTCTTCTGCGGCCATACCTGAGTTGCTCAACAAGTCAAACAAGTGTGCTCGTTTGTCTTGATAATCTTTGATATCACGCAATGGATTATGATCACCACGATTAAATGTGTTGGCTTCGGGCAATCTCTCACCTGTTTGGGCACTAACGGCTCGACCTGACCCTGGCTCGTGTGCCTCTGGACCAGGCCCTGATGAGGGCTCTGTGCTGAATCCATAATCAAACTTGGCCACAGTCTTGCCTTTACGGGCAAAGTGTTTGCGAACGTCAGCTGGATCAGTTTCGTCGTTAGGCACACGTATGCGTGATACAGTTCCGTCGGTAAAATGCACAGTCCAAGTTTGTGGACCACTTTCTTCTAATCCGTGTGTTAAATCCTCATTTGATTTTTAGTCCTACGCATATTAGCAATAGTGTTGGTTAATTTTTCATTGGCTAATCGTAAGTTTTGAATTTGTTTTTCTAAACTGTTCTCTTCGGACTCAATGTCATTAATATCATGATCTTGCCTACTATCTAATTTTTTAATTTGTTGTAATAACTCATCTTGACGTTGATTAATTTCTTGCGCATGTTCAATTTCTTGTTCATCTCGAGCTTGCGTATCAATCATATCTTTAGCAAGCGCCTCAGTATCACTTGCAGAACTAGGATGTGCCATGCGAGCCTTAATAATAGCAGCTTTAGTAGCTACATCTTTTATATTACTACGATCAGAATCATCGCCTTCAAATAAATCTAATGCAATCATTTTAGGCCTCGTCTATGTAATCTGCTGACTGATTTTGAGAACGACAACGTGCCTTGAACATTTCCAATGCTAATTCAGCTTGATCTAAATCTTTGAATCTCGACGGCAAACGTCGATTACCGTAGCGTATTTCAAATCCCGACGCCTGATCCCCGGCAATCTCACACATACGACCATCTTCCATAGTAACAGTTTTAATTGTTGGAGTTGGCTCACTGTACGTAGGATCTTCTACAGATGGAGTTGAAGGTTGAATTACTGGATCTTCTTGTGTGGGGTCCTCGTCTAATTCTTTTTGTTTGGCCAATAAATCTTTGTCTTTGGCTTTTTTACTAAGATCACGATCGTCTTTTTCTTTTCTTTGATGTCAGCATCTTTGTACTTGTCTTCAATGCTGGCAAGATAATCAGTCAAAGACTTTTTGACCTTGTCCAACAACTTTTCTTCGTCAACTTTGGCTTCACTGAGTGTGTTGTCCATTGGATAATCATGAGCGATTTGGTCTGCTACAATGTCCAGGATCTCTTCAAAGTTATCGTCTGGATGTAGTCTATAATTGATAGCAACATCATTGTACATCCGGTTGACAATTTTACTGGCATAGCGTTCTTCTTCAGTTTTAGGGTTGGCATAGATATCATAGATATCAACTTCACCTGCACCAATTTCCTGCATGAGATAATCAATGTTGCCCATTGCAGATTCAATGACTTCTTTGTCAGCTTCTTCATCAGACATTTCTTCGCCTACTAGCCATCCATCCATAGGATGCTTCTGATAAGGAGTCTTGCTCAAGGTCGGACTGATGTCCTTGGGCTTGAACAACGCAGGCAATTGTTTAACACTTTTTTGATCAGCGTTTAATCCGTGTTTGACATCCACAGGGGTAATACGTCCTTCTAAGACAGCTAAACGTTCAATAATATCGCGAATGTCATTGCTCATGTTATGCTCTTGCGTCCTTTAAGTAACTTTTTAGTTGCCACATATACTTACCGTGTGATTGCTGACGTTCTGCCATAAAGTTGGCAATATCTTCACGACCTTCTGCTTGGGCAGCTGCAAAAACTTGCATGACTAAATCTTTCATGGTCTGTGTGTCTGCTAACAATTCCTCTAACATGAGACGAGCACGTGGAACTTTAATCTGTCCTGGAATAATGCTTAATTCTTGAAATCTTTCAAAACTGCCAGGTACATACTCTTCTAATGTTCTAATATATTCAGCTATAGGATCAACCGCACTGTATGAGTCATCATAGATCTTTTGAAAAAATTTATGCAACTGTCCAAAATCAGGACCCTCAACTGACCAATGAAAAAATTGGGCTTTTATAGTATATGCATAGTTTGACGCCAACAACTGTTTTAATAAATCACTTAACATTCTTTTTTCCCTGTTTCTTTTTGTATTCTTTTGGCGTATTTGGTGTCGGATCTGCGCCAGTAGTGTATTTACCAGAGAAAAAATTTCCACCATCTCTTCTTTGCACCGCACCCATTGGCATGGCAATAGTGGCTATACCACCACTTGATGTGCCACCCGACGATTCCATAAATTCTTTAAATCTCATTGAGTATCCTTAGTAAATTTTCGCCTTTGATGTTGGCGTCGCCCAGCTCTATACGCATATTTTCTACTCGTAATGTAGCTAAATGTGGGGGTACAAGTTCGTAACGAACATGATATTTTCCTGGCTCAGCTTCAATCTGCAACAATTCCTCTAAATATATGTCATTCCAAATCCAAGTGCGTTCTGTAAACAGCTCGTCATTGACATACACACGATAAACGGGAGGCAACCCTTCCCAATCGCAATGTACATCACACAGCACTCGCACGAATTTCTTGTTCATGCTGTATTTAGTGGATTTAGATTTTGAAAAGTTAGTTTGCTGGAACCCAGGCTTGTATGGTACGTAGCCCTAGATCGCGTGCTTTGGTAGCCCTGTGGTTGCCATCAATGATCCATCCATTGGAATCTACAACAATGGGATATTGTCGAATGTAGTCAATATCTGTATCTGCTAGACGGCCAGGATCAATCCAATTTACGCGACCATATGGATCGGGCTCTTCTGTGTCTAGTTTTAGAGTTGATACGGGCACTGATTTAAGTTCCCAGTTTTTGTGGGTCAAAACACTGCGGTCAATATCAAATCCTTGTCCGTGAGTGCGTTTAATATACTGTAGTACTTTTCGTGCGCTGGCTTCTGAAAGAATAGTCTCATTGACAACTACCACAGGAGTAACACCATCATAGGGTCGATCTCCTACCACAGTGTTTAACTTGTATTTTACACCCGGTTGTACACTGCGGAATCCAAGTGCAACATCAAGCTCGGGATCATATACCCAGAATTTGTGTCCTGTTTCAATTTGGCTGATCTTGTCAGAAACAGTGTGTAGTTTTTTTAGCACACGATCAACATCGCTGGGCAATACCATGCGGTCAATAGTTTGGTCCATGGCATGATTGCCCACAACAATTAACTGTTGGTTGTTGGGAGGTCCTACAATTAGACGTCCAATCTGTCCTTCAATTAAGAATTCACTGGCTCTCATAGCTTGATTTCTTTCACTGAACCTACATGATGGTCCTGAATGTTAAACTGTTGCTTGAGCATGGTTCTAGCAATCTGTGCGTTGGGTGCCCATACCTGTGCATCAACGTAGCCTACATAGTTGGCTTGATTGATACGTACTTTGGCAGTCCACAGTTTTCCTAGTTGTTTTATTCTCATAATATATTACTTAGCTTTCTTTGCTTTGCCACGACGCATGTTTAGTTGCCATTGAGCCATGCGTCTGCGTTCACCTGTGCTTGAACTGGCAATCTTTTGTAGTTGAGCAAGAGTGGCTTTTTTAGGTATGCCAACTCTTCGACTTAATCCTTTACGCCCAGGCTTTTTACCATCAGCAAAGTTTTCAAACACGTCTGGATCAAAGTCATCTGCTGAAATAAAGTATGTGGTACCATCTCTGTGCTGTAGTTGCACAGCGTCATCTTCTGACTCAACTTGTTGTATGCTCCAGCCCATGCTGTTTAACACTGATTCAATCTGTGGTTGTTTTTCCGCGGCATTCCACCAACGATTGGCCAAGACAAAAACAGGATCTGGAACATCATCGTTGTTGTCACGATCAGGGCTGGGTGCAAATTCTGCTATATGTCTTTTTGGGTCAAACTCTCGACCAGCCATGGCATCGATAATCTGCTGATACTTGTGATTGCCAAGCCACCCGGGTTGGTTTAACTTCTTTTTCACAACGGGAATAAATTCAGGACGCTCACGCCAATTCCAAGAATCTCCATTTAACGGAGTAACAAGACTAAATCCAGGTCGATTAGGATCACCGGCATTGTCAGTTACTTTTAGATACTTGCCATAGATTTCATCAAAATTTAATTTGCGCTGATAGCTCTCCATGATACCAGTGCCACGACGCAATCTCAAATCGTAGTCCCGATCGCTTTCATAACGTTCAATGTAATCTTGATAATAACGTTGTGCGTCAGCAGGAGTGTCAGCTTCAAAACGATCCACTATCTTTGTGGGTTCATCAGCATGATATATTTCATAGCTGGTGCTTAGGCGTTGTCTAGCAAGAGCCATGCGTTCTTGTCTAGTATCCACTTGACGACCAGCACGACTCAAATAACGTTCTAATCTATCTCTGCTGATTTCTGATAATTCTTGTTCCCAAACAGCGGCATCTTCACCGCGGTTCTTGTCCCAGAATTTGGAACCATCTGCAGTTTGTGCATGACTGCGATGTATTTTGTATCCTTGTTGTTTGACAAAATCATACATGAGCTGAGCGATGCCTTGTCCACGATAGCGTTCGTCAACTTCTAAATCTGTTGCTTCAAGTTCACGGTCTCTAACAACTAAAAACTCTGCATAACCTAATTTACGACCGTTGCTAAATGCTTGAACTCTAGCCGATTCACCAAACTTGTCGTCGTATTCAAATGATAGATCAATACCACCTACCATGGCGTTACGTCGGTATTCAACTATGAATTCTTGTGCTCTCATGCTAGATTTCTTTCACCTGGTCGTAGTTCTTTTGGTCTCATACTGTATTCGTTGGCTGTATCTATTCCACTGGATCTCAACCAAGTTTTAGCTGTTTCCCAGGCTGCACCTTGTGTGTGATCAGCAAACGCATGTACCACATCTCCAGTTTCACGGTGGTATATCTCCCAAACAGGAACACCGTTGGGCATACGTACCTGTGTAGACTGATTGTTTGAACCGGGTTCAACACGTTGTTGTAGTTGACGACTGTCCACACGATTGTCTATGGCCTGCTTGACATTGCTGGCTCGTTGTACTGAGTAGTTGCCTACGTTCAAGTCTTTGTCATTCAAGTAAGTGATAGCAAAGTCCACAGCCTGTGACTGTGAGCTGGCCTGGAATGTGTAAACTGGCTCCAAGCTCTGTTTGTCGAGTATGACATAGTCCTTGGGTTGAGCAATTTGCTTGGCCAACTGCGCTCTACGGCTCAGCTTGGGTTCAGGTTCTTGATCCCCGCCACTGTAAGGCTCAACATAGAATGGTATAACATTGGTGTACTTTTCATAAGCCTGATCGGCTGCTGCTCCACGTGTGGGTGCATCGACAATTTCCAGTGTTTCGTTGTTGTCTTGGCGAATGATATTCCAACGGCCTGTGTTGGTGCCCACATCACGCAGTTCATAGGACTGTTTAAAGTCCATCATAGAACTAGCAGGACTCACACGAGCTTTGGCACGTTCAAGTGCATCCATTTCTGTGTAGTTGTTAAACTCCAACCCTACCACTGGTTTTTTAGTGAATTTATTGTACAGCTTCCAGTTGCTCTTTGGACCCACACCGCCTGGCACTTCCTTGGTGATTACTCGTTCAGCCCATTGCTTTTTGAGTTCTTCAGCTGTGAGTTCGCCAGAACTGAATTTGGCAAACAAGTTTAGATCTTCACCACCTTCGGGCGCAATCAACTTGTATAGTTTCTTGTAGTATTCAGGACGCTCTAAGTCGGGTCTACCTGCCAAGTACATAGCATAGGCAAAGCGTCGCATGGTTGATGCTAGTGCATCCTGCTCACCTTGGTCGCCCACACTTAGATAATCACCACCCGGACTACGAAATTCAATATAGCCTGGCTTGATGTGTGCTGAGGTATACTTGGCGCCGCCCACACCTTGTTGTACATAACGTTGTGCAAGTTCAATGAGATTGTTTCTCATCAACTCCATGGCTGATGCAATCTTGGTGTCGCCTCGGTTGCGACTGCTGGCTACGTTTTGTTTGAGTTTGCCAAGAGCTGAAGCAGTGTAGGTATTAGCAGCACGACCAAATTTTTCCAACACATATTGATCGCCCATGAACAAGATCAGTTTCAAGTAGTCAACATCGCCACCTTTGAATGGTATTGATATGCCCATGTGTAAACCGGTTGATGAGTTGGTATAAGCATTGCCGTCGGAGTTAGCCCAGTCTATGATGGCTTCTAGTTGTTCAATGGCCTTGTTCAGCGGCATTGGTGGACTCACTAGCTCTAGTCCGAAATCTTCGGAGTCATCGGGGCTCAAACTTGAGTCTGGCTCTAGTACATATTCATCGGGTACACGCTTTTTGGTGTGATAGCCATAGCCCACTTCCACTGGCATGCCTGTGACTTGTTGGATTTCTCTGGCAATCTCTGACCACTCACGTGATCCACCGTTGCCGCCGCCTGTCATGTAGGGCCAATCTAGGCCGTATTCATTCATAACGTCACTCATCCAACGCAGACCAACGTCATTGAAGAAACTTGAATCGTCACCTTCCCAATTTTCCTGGAAGTTTTCCAGAGCTTGATCATAGTAGCCATCTTGATTATCCAAACTGGCTTCAACTTCTTCATCCAACACTTCATTAGCAATGCTTCGAGCTTCGCTATATTGGCTGGTCATTTCCAACTGTTCTTCGCTCATTTCAGAGCCTTTGATTTCTTCTTTGGCTCGGCGTTTATGTAACTCCATGACAGCGTCTGCTTGTTCATCATCAAGACCTATACCATCTGTTAATGCTGAAAGAATACGTTCGGTCATTGGACGTTCTTCTAACCATATATCGCGAACAAGATCAGCAGACACATGGTCAAAATCACGCATGATTTGATCGTCACGCCACTCAAAGTAAGCATTGTCCAACTGTTCGCGCAGTCTGTCAGCACCACGATCGCTCAAGCCCATGCCGTAGTCATCATGCATGAAAAATTCAACGACTTCGTCAATTGAGCTTGTGCGCTCGTCGTAGTCCATGTCGTATTCCATTTCGCCGTCATCTTCGTCGGCCTGTGTGTCACGGAAGATTAGTTCTGCTTCAAAGCCAGCCATGATGCCTTCAGCTTCAGGACTGTTGGCAAACTTGCGTAATGCCCCTGGGCTCATTTTTACTTCATCTAACTGCTCATCTTCTGTGAGCAATGAACCTGTGCGTTTGAATGATTCCAAGGCATTTTTCAATCCCGTGATCAACAACGCAGGGTGTCCTTGACTGTCAGTTTTTAAATTTAACTTGTTGGCTTCTTTGCCCACGGCTCCTGGCTGTACATCTACACTTAATGCGTTGCTGAACTGTGGTAACTTGGCCTGCTTCTTTGTGGGAATATAACCCGAAGCTTCTTTGGTAACTTGTTTTTCTAATTTGTAAATGTTGCTGAGATTACCTTCTCCAGATTGTCCAGCCTTGGCACGTAGATAGTTTTTAAAATCTTGTTGTACTGCACGTTCAACGTTGCCACGTTTGATCTGACTCAGTTGTGCGGCTGTCTGCGCGGCACGTAACCCAGTTTGTATATCTGTGGTGGCACATCCAGGTGTGCCAGCAATGCAAGCGGCAGCAACTACAGCGCCCAATTTTTCTCGAGCACCCTCGTCCACTGTGTTGGATTCAAAGTAATCCGGATGCAATCGAGCATAGTCACGCATCAAGATACCAGCGCGAGCATTGGCTTCATTTTCCCACGGTGATCCAGTTTCACCAGCACGATCCGGTACTGATTCTCGTTCGTGCTGTCTACGATGTGTTAGTTCGTGTGCTACTGTACGCAACACATCCATGATGTGGCGCTGGCCCCACGATACTTCCAATAGATTACGATCATCAACATAACGACCAAATGTTTTGTTTATCACTGACCATTGCGGATCTTTTCGTAACTTGACTGTTGGTACTTGTTTTAATTTTAGTTCAGCAGAACAAAAATCAATAAAATCCTTTAGTATATCTTCTTCAGTGACTGGATCCTGCTCGCTCAAGAACATTTTGGTTTCAGGACTGACACCGTTGGGATTTGAACTAACGTCCTCGGAACGGAATCCATACTTAATCAATTGGCGAGGTGCACGTTCTTTTAAACTTAGCTCTTGATCACGTGCAGCAGATCGAGCATCATATAATTGTTTGATCAACCCTTGGTTGCGTAACATTTTGTAGGCAAGATTTTCAGGACCTAATTCGCCATGCTCGGCAAGTCCAGCCTGCCGCATGTTTTTAATTTTTCTGCCAAGTTATTGATTGTAGCTGAATCATTGGATTTAACAGCAGATTCAATGCGATGCCCAAGATCTTCAAACTTGCTACGCACAGCATCGTCGTTGATTTCAGCGCGACGTTTTTTAGGAATACTTACCCAGTCGCCATTAAGCACACTGTAGATTCCTTTGCTTACTGGACTCTTGTTGGCATTTTCCACATACAGCTCAACATCGTATCCGCCGATAGTAATATTATGCAAGTTGTTGTATTGATATTTTTTAGCATCAAACAATTCGCGATAGACTTCGTTGCGATCAGCTTCAGGAATATCCACTACTAAATGTAAATCAATGTCCGAATGTGGAGTATAGGTATATCCAGCATTTGATCCACTTACTGTGATATCTTTGACATCGATGTCGTTTAGTCCTAAAAACTCTTTGAAATCCTGAGCAATGGTTAACAATGCAGAACGAACTTCGGGTTTCATTTGGGTACCTGCCCAAATTGCTGGATTTAACTGGTCGTTAAACTTAACTGCATCGTCAAGGTTATAGGAATCTAATTCTGTGATGTTCATAGCATGTATTTATTGGATTAATTATTATAACACAGTAAAGAAAAAGCCGCTACTTTCAGCGGCTTTGTTTGTCAAAAAAACAAGGATTACTTGGATTTCTTTTTGCTTTTGGCCATTACTTTGCCTGCAACAGGCGCTGGAGGCTCTGCTGGCGCAATGGTTGCAACTGGTGCTGGTGTAGTTTGTGTAGGTTGAACTGTCATTGCTTGAAATTCTTTGGCCAACGCTTCTTGAGCCACCCAGTCAAATGTGTAAGTTCCAGTATGGCGCAACAACACACGCTTATCAACCCATACACGGCCACCTAAATCGCGCCAGTTTTCACAGAATGTCCAGTCTTCTGAGTAGTAACGGTTTTCACGCACTGCGGTGTCAAAGTAAGTTTTCATGTACGGATTCAATGCAGGATCCAGCCCGATGTCATTGTTGAATGGCTTGGTCGCTGGGTGAGCGTTTAGTTTTTCAAATACATGTCGTTTGATCAACAAGAATCCTGTGCCTGTTTTGGTAACTTCTTGCAAGCCGTCTGGTCCTTCTTCTGCACCTTCAAAACCGTTGACACACCATTTGATTGGCAACGATTTCATTGGGTACAATCCACCAATGACATCTACGTCGCGATTTAACAAAACCAGCAAATGCCATGGTTCCCAACCAATGTCAGCATCGACAAAGAACAAATGTGTTGAATCTGGGTTGGCTAAAAATTTAGCTGTAAGAGTATTACGAGCACGGGAAATCAGTGACTCGTTGGTCATAGTTTCAATAGTCCAATCAATGCCCAACTGGCGAGCAGTGTTTGACCATTTGATAAAACTCATAAACGTTGATTCTGTAAGCTGACCACCATAGCAAGGCATACAAATATGTACTTTTGTAGTTTTTAAATAGTCAATGTTGACTTGAACTTGATTTTGCTGTGGTGCTGGTTGTGATTGTGCTTCTGACATTGGTGTCCTCTTGTTTAAAATGTGCGTATATTTACAACAGTACAACAGGTGGGGTTATTTTTTGCCTATGACCATGAAACGTTGATAGGCAGTTTCCGGATCTTGCAAATCCAGTGTACCTGTGTAGTATACTTGACTCAAGGGGAATCTGTCAATGATATCTTGAACACTGTTGTACTGCTCTCCAGCATCTTGATCACGTGCTTGCATCACAACTATAGTACCTGCGGGTATGCGTTCAAACCACTGATTGTCAGCAATGTTGGTTAGACTGGTGTTGACTACCACGCCACGATCGCCCAGTTGTCTATAGTCTAAATCATTGGCGTCTTTTAACATGTAGCTCACACGATCAGCACCCACGTGATCCAGCATGCGTTGACTTTGACTCAATCTGTCAGGGTCTATTTCTACGTTGATGATTTGATCATACTCCACAGTGGGCTGTAGATGCATATACAAGGCCAAGTTGCCGTACCATGATCCTAGGATGTACACTGTGTCTACCTCAGGGGCAATTCGAGACAATTCTTTTAACAACCAAACCTTGCTGGTTGTTAAATCAGAAGTAAAGCTGCCCTGTAAACTGGGCCCAGAACTTTCATTTACTTTTTTTTTACGGCCAGCGCAGTGCGCCTTTTGACTAAAGCCTTTTGGGTTGGCGCAATTGATTGAACTTTTGTACTTTTGACTCCACTTTTCTTCTATGTAGTCAGGATTTTCTTGGATGTCTAATTCAAACTCGTCCAAGTGTTGTGCTCGACTTTCTAACTGTTTGATTGTTTCTAACAACTTAACAGCACGAGCTGGATTGTTAATTCTGGCTTCGGCAACCAATTCCTGTGTTTGCTTTGCAATGCCTAACTTTTTATCAAACAAATCTCTCAATTCAGGATAAGTTTCGCCATAAAGATCTGTGACGATTTGATCACGATCGGCATCGTTGCCGTTGGCATATTTGTTTCGAATTTCACTGGCCGAGTTGGCATCAGCACCTTGCACCTTGAAGTTTACTGTAGGAGTAACCATGACATAAAAGTGATCAGTCATGGGTTTCATTTTTTTAGGATTATCAGGTATTAGCTGCAATTTGGTTGGCGTGCCATCTTTTTTAACACCAAACTTGAATCGAGGATTAGCGTCTTGCATGTCTTTTTCACTGACAGCAAAAATAACCTGTGTGTTGGCTGGGTCTGCTACTTGATTTAAAATCTCTGTGGCTTGATAAGGATTTTTAACCTGAACTACATGACCAGTTGGTATGCCCAACTTGGCAGTCATCTGTTGTTTGTCACTGAAGGAAAACGGACTGGTTATTGGCGCTTGCACATCACTGGTTGCAATATATACATTGTCAGCTCCAAAACGTTTGACCAGATAATCGTAACTGGCTTTGTGCCCTCGATGAAATGGATGGAATCTGCCCGGGTAAATTACAATAGTGTTCATTGTAATATTTAGTTACATATTTTCAAGTAACCAGGTGTAGTGAACTTCAATTCAACTGTACCGTTGCAACTCTAATGCCAAATTTGGAGAGGTAGGGGATATTTGAAAACTTGTTTTTGCAGTGGACATATAGAACCTTTAAATTTAGTAAGAAACCGATACACCATTGATAGTGCCACTGGAGAAATCTCCAACAACTGCACGTATCCATACAAAGTTACCAGTTAAGTTAACAGGAACATAATCAGAAATAGCACTTGACCCATCGCCAAACGTATGGACATCAAACCAGTTAGCAGTTTCTGGGTCAAAATCCAATGAAGCCTGCAGAGTTATTGTGCCAGGAAAGTCTGTAACACGTATTAACACAGTTTGCAATCCGCCAAGTCCTTGATAGTACCCTACACCTTTGCCAGGATTGCTTGTAAATGCCAAACTGGATCCATCATAGTTGCCCGACGGTGTGCCGTAGACTGCATTGTCTATCAAGAAATAGTTAGTTAAGCTCATTACGCTTGTTGCACTTCTACAATAACAGCACTCCCCGAAGCTTCTGCAGCCAGTTGCTGAACCACCGCTTCGAGTTGAACAATCATTTCTGGAGTTAGTAGCACATGCTCTGCATCGCTGTCGCGCACTATTTCTGAAACAGTAATAACTAATGAGGTTGAATTGATTTTTGCCATAGTGCTTTTATTTAGCTACTATTTGCACTGTTTTACGAATTAACCCGGGTCGTACTAATCCCAGCATAGTAAGCCATGATTCGTGATTGTAGTCGACAAAAAATAGTCTTGTGTTCTATTGAATGGCGTGGTAATCCAATCGTTTAGCGCAGGACTTATTCGTACATCTGTTTGACTTTGTAAAAAGGATAAAACTCTATCTTTTTCCTGATCAGTTAATTTAGCGGCTCGAAAATAACTTCTATAGTGGTGCTTAGGATGTTTAATAGCAATAGTGTTTCTGGGTCGAACAATTATGGATTGAGTAAATTTTGTATGATTAACAAAGGGCAATCGATCAATACGTTCTAGCAAATTAGGATTGTTGCTGTAGATCCAACATTGATTTACTGAGATTACCATTTTGTATGGTTCAGTGGTACACTTTAAAAAATCCGCAAACGCATACAATATTTCGCGAGTAGTATCAGTAATAGGCGAGTGTGAGCGTACAAAATTGTTTTGAGGCCACCTCTGGCTAACACGATTGCGCCATGTTTCACGTCGAGTCAACAGTTCGTCTATTTTTTCAGCGTCCAAACTGTAACGCAAACAGTTGACTTCGTCCATGCGAAAACGTATGCAATATTGCCAGTGATCATAAAACAGTCGATCACTGGTTACTGGTTTAAATTTTTGGTTTGAATTGATCAAGTACAATGTAACCTTGTTCGTTGACGGTCCCAAGAGGTTCTACTAACGGATTCTCAATCACAAATTCGACCGTGTCCCCAACCAAGTTAGCAGTCATAGCACAATCACTGAGACGATCAAACAAAATGCGCTTACTCAACGGCACGCGAATTAACTCGTCAATCTTACGGCCCAGTGGGCGAGCACCCATCTTAGGATCGTACCCTTTGTCTGCTAATAAATCAATGACCGGCTCTGACAATGTGAGACGAATATTTTTAGCCAGTAAACTGTCCTGTAACTCTGACACAAATTTAACCACAATTTTCTTGATGGCCAAAGTATCTAACTTGTTAAATTTGCAGATTTGATCAATACGATTGCGTAACTCTGGCTTAAAGAAATCCTTCATTGCTCGATCTTCTGATCCAGTCTTTTCTAAAGATTGACCAAAGCCAATGTTATTGCTTTCGTTGTCTCGAGCACCCAAGTTACTTGTCATGATAATGATCGAGTTTTTAAGATTGATTGTTTTGCCATTGCTTGATGTTAATCGACCTTCGTCCAACATTTGTAACATGATGTTGATAACATCAGGATGTGCCTTTTCGATTTCGTCAAACAAAATAATTGAAAACGGATTTTTGCTAACATCACTAATCAACTTGCCGCCGCCAATGTTACCATCTTCAAATCCCACATATCCAGGAGGAGCACCAATCAAACTCGATACTGTGTGTTTTTCTTGATATTCACTCATGTCGTATTTGAGCAACTGCATGTCTAAGTTAGTGGCAAGCAACTTGGCCAACTCTGTTTTACCGGTACCTGTGGGACCTAAGAACAAAAATGAAGCAATGGGTTTTTTCTCGTTGCCAATGCCCGAGAAGTTGATATACACACGCTCTAACACCGAATCAACTGCGGCATCTTGTCCGTACAACTTTTGTTTAATATTTGATTCTAAATCAACAATTTTAGCACTGCGTTCATTTTGTAATCGATCCAAAGGAATATTAGTGACCTTGGCCAGTTGCGCCATGATCATTTCTTTGGTAATTGTTACATTGCCTTGATCTTTTACACGTTCTCTGGCACAGGCACCATCCAACAAATCAATTGACTTGTCGGGATTTTTTCTATCATGAATGTAGCGCCCTGATAATTCTACAGCCGCGGTCATTGCCTCTGTGTCAATCATTACATTATGGAACTGTTCCAATCGTGGACTGAGTCCAATAAGGATCTGCTCGGTGACTTCTGCGTTGGGTTCGTCTACTGCTACTCTATGGAAGCGGCGCATCAACGCACGATCCTTTTCAAATGATTCGTAGAATTCTTCCCATGTGGTTGATGCCACTACTTTTAAACTGCCTTTGGTAATGGCAGGTTTTAACATGTTGGCAAAGTCCAGTGTGGAATTATTGCCGGCACCAGCACCTTTCATGGTGTGTGCTTCATCAATAAACAAAATACAATTCTTTTTGGCTTCCAATGCAGCAATGACCTGTTTGAATTTCTCTTCAAATTCGCCACGGTATTTGGATCCGGCCAACAATGATCCAATTTCGAGGCCCCACACTTCGTGCCCTTTCAAGAATTCTGGCACACGTCCTGCAATAATTTCCTGTGCCAACCCATCCACAATGGCAGTTTTGCCCACACCAGGATCTCCTACCATTAACACATTGGCCTTGAAGCGTCGTGCCAAAACAGTGATCATTTCTTCTAATTCTGCTGAGCGTCCAATCATGGGCTCTAATTTATTTTCTTGAGCCAATTTAGTTAAGTTAGTACAGTGTTCTGTGAGAATTTCGTCGGCTTGTTGATTGGTGATTTTAACATCGCCGTGATTGTAGTTCTTTGCACAGAATTCTGCAAACTCTACTTTTTTTACATTGTACTTGAGCAAGAAGTAATGAGCATGGCTGTTGCTTTCGCTCATCATGGCCAAATACAGATCTAATATGCTGACTGTTCTGCGACCTGTGAATAATACCTGTGTAAGTGCTCGATTGAAACAACGTTCTAAAGCATTGGTCTTTCTTGGTTGTAAATCTGGCTTGTCGCTGACCAAACTTACCAAGCTGTCGAGATAGGCTTCGAGTTCAATTTCGAACATAGGCACATCTGTGCCATACTTTTCTAACACTTTTCTAAAAGGTTGATAACGCAACATGGACAACAACACATGCTCAGTAAGCACGTATTCGTGTTTTTTGTCTCTGGCAATTTTAACAGCCGACTCGATTATCTGTTCAATTTCAGGATTGTTCTGCATTATTTCCTTTTATTTTAAAGTATATGTTATTATACAAGGTATTACATTACTGATCAATCGTTATGAGTATTTATTATTACCGTTTTTGCTTGATCGTTTCCAATAATTCTGGATCAATTACTGTTGGTATTTGTGCCTGAATTCTAATTATCAAGTCCCCAGGTTGACCGTGTCTATTGGGCAAACCGCGGCCTCGCAATCTCAACATAGTTCCGGGTTGTGTTCCTGCTGGCACTGTTAGTTGTAACTGTGATCCTACAATGTCTTTGATAGTAATTTCGGTTCCTAATATCAAATCCCATACACTGACGGTTTGATCACATATCAAATTAGATCCATTGCGATTCCATCGTAGATCCGGCTGTATTCTAAAAGTAATAACCAAATCTCCACCGCCTGGTGCAAGTCCTGGATATTGAACAGTGTCTCCGTCATTGATACCCAACGGTATCTCAAGCTCTACTGTTTGTGTTCCTGTGCTGGTTCCTACCCCTACTGTTCGCCGGCCACCGGTGGCCACATCTGCTAAAGAAATGGTCAAACTCATTCGTGCAAACCGTGGACGTTGCTGTTGTCCTGGATGCGAAAATCTTGCACCAAATATATCAAATATCGATTCAAAATCAAAAGGCGTGTTGCCTTGACTAAATCCAAACTGTCCAAAGTCGGGCTGTGGATTATCATATTGTTGCCGGGTCTGTGGATCACTGAGCGTACGATAGGCTTGTTCAATTTCCTGGAATTTCTTTACATCGCCACCTTTGTCAGGATGATGCTGGCTTGCGAGCTTTCTATAAGCACGTTTGATTTCGTCTTGGGAAGCAGAGGTTTTTACACCCAGTATTTCGTAATAGTTTTTCATTGGATAAAAAAGACAGTATACGTTAATTATACTGTCTTTAGTTGGCGCTGTCAATAATTACTTTGGTGGTACTTTGGTGCCTTCGTGCTTTTTGTGTATTTTGATCTTTTTACACACTTGAACAGGTTTGCCATCTTTGCCTTTTACTACTTGACCTTTGGCATCTTTTTTGTCTTTGCATACTTCTTTGATTTCTGGTGCAGCCAATGCTGTGCCAGCAAAGGCTACTAATAATACAGCTAATAAATGTTTCATATTATAACTCCGGATGTGGTGGTTGTACTGGACCTGGCTTGCCGCCAAAGGTAGGTGTTGGCGCAGGCGCTCCAAAGCTGGGAGCTGGTGCGCTCAACGGCGTCGGATTTTGTGGTGCTGAGAAACTTGGTGTGGATGCAGTGCCAAAGCTGGGTTTGGGGATAGCTGGTGTATCTGTGGCCAATGGACCTCCGGCAGCCCCTGCTAGTTTTTCTTGTCCACGACTCCATGCAGTAATACCCAGCACAGCACCCATGGCCATGTGGAACAATCCTGCACCTTGCAGTGTTAATGGTTGCCACTGACGGAATGCATCATTGGCTGCTGATGTTTCCCAAAACTGCACAATGGCCCATAGGATAGGTGCTATGATAAAGTCAAACGCACACACACTCATATACATTATGGCCATCATTGGACGCCATTTTTTGGTCATCCAATCTTCTACTTCTTTTTCTGCTTTGGTTGGCTTTTTATTTTTGTCTTCTGCCATTTCATGCTCCTTTTAGTTGTTATTATTATTATTTTGTTATGGTATCAAAGATTTTCTTTTGCGTTTGATACCATTCTTGCCATCCACGTAGCTTTTCTGCTGTTTCGTGGCAAGTGCCATAGTTGTCTACTACTGTTTCAAGGAGCTCACTGGCTTTAACTGAGCTGGGGGTTCCATCAGTTGATTCGGGACCTCGGGAAACTTGGTTACCACTGGCACTGTTGTGCAAGCTGACAGCACTGCGAGGCAACACACACTGGCTGTCAATTTGACGCCCTGCAGTTTCTTTGATAATTGTTTTATTGGCATATACTGTTTCCTTTATAACTCGAACTTTTTCCTGGGTTTTCTTTTCCAATGCAATATTAGCATCCTTTGACTGTTGCTCTGCTACAGCTACTCGATCTTTTAAATCTGCAATCATTGCTCGATACTCGACACCGCCATAAAAATAAGCTGCTACAACAAGTACCGCAACACCCGATAATTCGGCCGCTATCTTGTAGCGATTGATCATGGGCAATATTGTGACCAGCTTGCTGGCAATGTACAGCACTATACCTGTCAGGAACAAAGCATAGGTAATCCAGACGAATATTGAATCAGGAATTAGCTGTAACAACCATTGTATCTGCCACATCAATGTGCTCCAAATACGTGTTTGGCATGAGCATAGTGCTTTTCACGATCTTCCAAACCAATGAAGCCACCGTTGATGCGTTTGGTCATTGTTTTGATGTCATCTGAGTCTGCATACTGATTCAAGTTGTTGGTTTCCCAGAACCAGCAGGCACTTTGTACAGCACCTTCAAATGTACCTAAATATTCGCTTACTTCCTCTGGAGTGGATTCAATTGAATCTGCAAAAGCTTCGTAGTTGTTGCGTCCGGTAAGTTGGATAAGGCCTCGGCCACAATACCTAAACCCGTCTCCGGTTTCTTCAGGGCCATTGCCCATGCGGCCGCCATAAATTCTGTTGGCAATTTTCTCTGGTTTCTTTTCATATTGTTGTGCTAATTCATCTGTGGGGAAATACTTGTTGAACAATTTACGCAATGTCACAGCACGGTAATTCAAGTTTTCTGTAAGGAATTGAAAATTGCCTGACTCGTGTGCGCATTGGGCAATAAAAGCCGCTACACGTTGTGGTGTATCAATGCCATAGTCAGGGAGTATTGTGTTTAAAGCATGGCACCAGTGATCCAGATACGGGTTGTTGCCAATACATGATCGTAATTGTTCTTGTGAAATTTCCATAATGTACCCTTGATTTTGTATGGGTATTTATGGAAATTCACTCGCCTTTTAGCTTACTCAAAAACTGCGTAGTTTTCTCTGTGCAAATACCTGTAAGCTGTAGTGTTACTCTAGGATGATGACCAGCATTAGCTGTTGAATGTGGCATATTTTGCCAATCAAATGTGGTTACGTCCCCGGCACGCCATTGGTTCCAGTGATAGTTACCAAACTCCCAAAACTGTCCCGGTTGCCAATCTGTTAATTGTATAAACACTCGAAACACCCGACTTGGATCCTCTGGGCACCATTTGCCCAGTTTGTCTATGTGTAGGTTCCACACTTCTCCAGGCATTTGTACGTGTATTCTAGGCATGCAATCATCTAGAGCAAACTCATGTACTAGACGCTCTAGACTTGGGGGCAAGTTCCAATTAAGATGAGTAATGGTCATTTTGGGATTGGCCCCAACACGCTCTAGGTCATATTCTTCAGCCGCTAAATCAGGTTGCGGGATAGCGGCTCCTTGCCCTTTATATCCACGTGTTTCCCATGTAGCAGGTTTGGCGTTGGCAACGATGTCAGCAATGTCGTCAGCCCAGTAAGGTGGAATATTACCAAGATCACTGACACAATCTTGTTTACGGTCTACTCGTTGAGTGTCAAAGTGGTAGGTGCTTTGTGCTCGTGTACGGTCCCAACTACTGGCTTGTGTCATATATTACTTTCACTCTAATATCATTTGGTCCATAGTGCTGTTGATACTCTCTTGGTGGGATATCAATGCCTATGGTTCTGCATACTTCACGATTGTCTTCAGCTTCAACTCCATAAAACCGTGGCCACGCATTTAATAAGTTTTGATTTTGTTGCTTAATACATTGTGCCATGCGTTTTAAATCAACATAGTAGTCATTATATGTGGGGTATGTAATGTCAAAGTGTCCGCACTTGACCCACCAGCCCAAGCAAGCATCATCACTGCGATGTACTAGTATAACTGGGCACTCAGGCCAGTTACGACGTAAAAAAGCTATGTCATTACAAAACACATGACTTTTGACAATGCGCAGACCCTCGCCCGAGAATGGACGATCAAATATGGCTTCTAAATCAGCCTTGGGAAATGTGTTAAAACTTTCCGGGAGATCAAATTCCATGCCTGGATCAAAGTAAGCACCAAGATGCATTAACTGACGTTCACCTGATGCATCATGATGATATGTACGGTCTTCGGAATAGTCGGTGCGATCAATGTCGGGGCTGTAATAAATGTTTTTAACTACACTGCTCCATTTAGAGCCTGGAGCACCGGCTACAAAGATATATTTCATTGAGGTTTAATTTTTTGTGCTATAGGTTGCCAAACTTTTCTTAATTGCGTCATGCTAGCTCTTACACCTTCAGGACTATGTTCTTCAGGAGTAATAAACATCATATTTTCCACAAATAAACGGTCAGCTTCTTTACTGCGAATTGCTGGTACAAAATTATCACGATACCACTTTTGTACATCTTTAGGTGTACCTTTGGGTAATACAATGTTCCAACAACCGTGAATATTTAACCCTGGAGCAAAGTCTTTCATCAATGGTGCTTTTTCTAAACCGCGCAACGGCTTTTCGTTAGCAATACCAATTAACTTTAACTTGCCTGACTGTACGTGTGGCCAACCAACTGCAATTGGTGTAACTCCAAACTCAGCATGTCCGCCCATGACATCTACTAAAGCTTGTGCTGGTCCTTTGTACATGGCAGTTTCTACACGATCACCGCCTGGTACGTTTAAGTGTGTTGTGAGATACTCTATGGCTAGTTTATGTCCGCCACCGCCAATAGCAAACATTAAAGGACGTTGTTTACCTTTAATTTCACGTACTAAGTCTTGTGGTGTATTAACTGAGCTGTTGGGTTTGGCAAAAAAGCTAGTGGACTGCGAGCAATGTTGGCCACAGGTTCAAATTCCATGGCATTGTATTTGACTGCTTGTGGATACCAAATTTCTGCAGTAACCCAGTTACTTTGACAAGCCGGTACAGCTATTGTGTAACCATCAGCGTGTACGGTGTTAAAATGATTCATGGCCACATTGCCATCTGCACCTGGGCGATATTCTGGAACAAATGAGGCTCGGGTTTTTTGCTCAACTATGGTGCTAACAAATCGAAAACTAATTTCATTTCCGGCTCCTGGGCCGTTTGGATAGATTACAGTAATAGGTTTAGTAGGCTCCCACGCTAATGCTAGCATAGGAATTAATAATAGGGTTGCTAATAATTTTTTCATGATATGTCCTTTGTGTAAATACTTATAGAAAATTTGCTAGGGGATAAAATTTTTTAACTCTTTGCAAAATTATTTACCTAAAATGGAAATTTTTTAATGAATACTAAAATTTTTAATCTGATTAAACAAAATTTAGAACATGCTTTTAATCTACCCAAGTACCAACACATTACAATTGATGCTGATACTGTAGTAGATCAACTACCGTGGACTCCGGCACGTTATAGCAAGTTTAAGGATGCTGTGGAACATGAGCTAAGTTTGCCTTGCGAGTATCGTGGCACACTCAAACAAATTGTCGATGACCTAAGTGAGCGTTACATCCTACGCTTCTTTAGTGAAATCTGGCGTCCTAGAACTAGCGACTACGATTATTCAGGATGGGCATTAGTAGAGGAAGTTAACCGACTTAACCCTCAGGCTGTGCTAGATGTTGGATGTGGTTATCATCCATTCAAAGGTCGTATACAAAACCTAGTGGGCATTGATCCCTACAATGATCAAGCTGACTACGAAGTTGATATCTTGGACTACAAAGTTAAAGCAGAAAGCTATGATGTGATCATTGCGTTAGGATCAATTAACTTTAACAGTCAAGAAGACATTGAAGAAAGATTTAACCATTGTGTAAATTTACTCAAAAAAGGTGGTAAGTTTTTCTTGCGTGCCAATCCGGGTATTTCGCACAAAGCAGGCCCTTGGGTAGATATTTTTCCCTGGACGTTTGAAGTTGTCAACAAGTTTGCAGAAAAGTACAACTTGAAACTAGATGTGTTTAAGCGTGAACCAGCTGAGCTAGGACGGTTGTACTTTGTCTATACCAAGTTGTAAGATCGAATCAGTTCAAAACCGGCTTGATGTGCTTCTTCAAGTGGGTGAAGGGTTTTAGAAATCGGAAACCCTTTTTTCTTTGACCAATTTAAAAAAGTCGCATTGTCAAAATAAGTAACATAAGGTTTTATTTCTTTTTGCAACAATGAAATTGACCGCGGATCTTGCCAAGTTGGATCAATTTCATCAAACAAAGTGGTATCCATCAACGTCATAATAAATTGAATATTACGAGATTTTAAAATATCAATGGTTATTTTTATGTAACTTAAATTAGTTAACATGGTGTGATATTGATTATAAAAATATTTGTAGTACAATCGATGTTCCGGCGAGTCACCATCGGGTCGCAAGGTGTGCCAGATTTCCTTTAATGGATGTATAAAATCAAAACGGTCCGCCCAGGTCCAGTTAATAATAAAATAATTAGAATCTTTTAATCTAATCTGATCTAATACAGTTTGGTATATTTGTAGATTTCCAATGCCGGGATACGCATAACATTCGTATTCTAAGTCGTACGATTTAGCCAACAATGCTGGCCACGTTTGTTGGCTTGCTCCCCAGTCTGGAAGGTCGCAGTCCGACAAATCACTGCCATAAGTAAAACTACAACCAAAACTTTTTAATTTCATAGGTAATTATATACCTAGGTTATGTTATTGTGGAAAATTAAAGAATGCCAGCGGCGCTTTGAATAGCTTGTAATGCTTTGTCGTCTTGATCATAGATACGTTTGGTTGGTAATCCTGCTGCGCCGCGCATTTCATTGAGTTCACTTTCATGTGCTTCTCTGTAGGCTCGCGGAGTCAATGGTACTGTGTTATCAAAGGTATCACGTGAAAATGGTTTTTCTTTGCCTCGATAGTGCATAGACCAGTCATTTAAATCATATTCAGTTAATGTATTTAGATCACCTAATAGTTGTTCTACATTGGCACCTGCTGTACTACGTCTACGAATTTCTACATAAACCAAATAACGATTAGGTTTGATTTCTCCAGGGCTTCGATCGGCGTCTAACACAAAGTCATAGCCTTTTTCAAACCAGTTCATTAGGTCTTTAGCAGCTTGCTCATCACGTAGAAAAAAACTCAAAACAATAATATCGTCATCGTCGCCCATTTTACTTGAAAATTCGTCCACATGAATTGTGGGCTTCATCATGCCTTCAAGGTCTTTAAACTCAAGACTTTCAAATAGCGGCTGGCTGTTGTAGTTGTTGTTGTGCATTTTGGGCTTGCTCATCTGATTGATATTCTTCTTGATCAAGATCTTGTTCGTAAGCATCATCAAGGTCTGCTAAGTCAATGTCTTGGTCTTCTAATTCTACTGATCCTGTTCGGATATCGCTCATAAGAGCTTTGGGCATTGAAATCTCTACCAGCCAAATCTTTTGTTCCATAATTTTAGCTTTGTGAGTTCCAGGGCGATAATCGCTGGGATCTTCAATTTTTACAGGAACTTTCATTGTGGTTTTTTTAAATCTTACATCACAATCAAAAGGTAATAATCTACGTGCTCCTCGTGGATCTGGCATAAGTTTTGCAGGCCACATAAACGTACAAGTAGTTTTGTATTTGCCGATTTCGGGGCCAGCCACTAATTCGCCAATTTCCCAGTTAGCAAAAGCATAGATATCTAACTCGTCTAACACACGTTCAAAGTCTAGCAGTGTCAATAAACTGCCTTCGCTTAGATAGATATCACGAATGTTTTCTGCCACTTGCCAATAATCTGAGTGGTCTTTAAAAAGTTCCATGTCTTTGGTGCTCATAGTGTTATTTATGGCGTCGAGCAGTATGTAACTATTTTGATAATTAGATGACCTAGCATCCAAGTCTAATACTTAGCTTAACAAAACCAAATATCTACACCCATACATTAAAGTAATTCTAAAGCCTAAATACTCCTAACAGTAATTACGCTGTTAACCAACCAAACGGAGATTTAAACTTGAGTAGAAATCGCGCAACAAAAGCACAAAAGCGTATGACACAAGTAGAGAACACCATTCAGTTTAACCAAGAAAAACCCCGTCAACAACAACGGAAGATTGACTTGATTCCTCGTACAAGAAATCAGGAAAAACTAGTATTGGCTCTACAGGACGAATCACAACACATAGTAGTTACAGCAGGACCTGCAGGAACAGGTAAAACCTACCTGGCAATGTTGGCCGCTGTCCGAGCACTTAGAGAAGGCGACTGTGAGCGCATAGTATTAACTCGCCCAGCTGTAGGAGTGGAAGATGAAAAACATGGATTTTTACCCGGAAACTTAAATGCCAAAATGGAACCATGGACTAGACCGTTGTTGGATGTGTTAAGAGAATATTATCGCCCTCAAGACATAGCCGCCATGATTGAAGATCAAACAGTGGAAATAGCGCCCTTGGCCTTCATGCGTGGTCGAACATTTAAAGATTCATGGATTATTGCCGATGAAATGCAAAATGCAACTCCAAGTCAATGTAAGATGCTGATGACCCGTATTGGCTCTGGCTCTAAAATAGTAATCACGGGCGACATAGAACAAGCCGATCGCAAGCACGGCGACAATGGTCTCATGGACCTGTGTCAACGCTTAGAGGAAGGGGGTGTAAAGGGAATAGCTGTATGTGAGTTAGAAGCTCGCGATGTACAGCGACATCAGATCATTGGGTCTGTGTTAAAACTTTACTCCGACTGATTATCAACCTGATAATCAGTCACAATGTGATAGATCTGTTTCCAGTTCTTCGCAATCGGATATGGGCACTCCAGATGCATGTTGTGCCCATGTTCAACTAAAATTGATTTTAAACCCATTCGATAACCAACATCAGCATTTTCGGGTTTGTCTTCGATCCACCAGCAACCAGTGCCTTCATATTCTTCCAGGGCTTCATCTTTGTGAGCACCTGTGTCCAAGCACACAATTCTTTCAAACGCAGTTGGACCAAATAACTTGTGCAAATTCATCTCACGCAACTTTTGAGCATTAGGATCTAAACTCAAACTTGTAATAGCGTGAAATCTAAATCCATGTTCTTCGTGCAAGCGTTTGATATAATACATAGCATCACGCTGAGCCGGTAAGAAGCCAATGGCTGCTGATTCGTTGAAAATTGTAATTAGTTTTCGAACTTGCTCTTTGGGAATGTTATATCGAATGCTCATGTCGTAACTGAGTTTGCTACCCTTGACTTCGGTAAAGCCATGTTCTTGCATCCAGATGTTAAACGCATACTCCCAATCCAAACAGACTCCGTCACAATCTGTAAGGATCAGCCGATCTAAGTTTTTGAATCTTTTACGCATCATGCTCCTGCTGTTTTATTTTGATACTACTATTATAACAGATCAGGAGTTTCTGGTCAACCAGCGTTGACTTTGGTTTCCGGTGTATTAGTGCGTTGTTCTACAAGGATATTCAACGGATGTCCGTTTTCTTCAAACAACCGTTCGATAGTATGAGCATAGTGCTGATAGTAATAGCTTACAATTCGATCCCAATCTTTGGGTACCTGTTGATCTCCCATTCTGGCAAATACAACTTGTTGTTCTTTGAAATCCAAAATAACATTGGCAGTTTGTAGATCTCGACGCTTGATGTTTTTGCTCACAGCCATAACTTCATCAATTTGGCCAGTTGCTTTTTTGTAATAAGTTAAAATTAAGTATCTCATTTTAGTCCTGATAGTTCGATTAGTGTTGCTGATAAATTGATTTCTTGGTCTGCTACCATGGGTACATTGACCAATCCGTTGCGTATGATAACAATGGCTTGATCTTGACGTTCGGGTTCTTTGGACCATAGTTCCAAGTTGTCGTACATCCAGCGGAATACATCTTCCATTTCTTCTGGACGCACACTGGCACACATCAGTTTGCGTGCTTCGGTGATCTTACCTGCTTTGAACAAGTTTACAGCATCAAGTTTCCAGTCTTGGGCACCACCTTCGTCACCGTGTGGTGCAGACAAACGTCCTTCTTGACTGTTCATTTGACACATGTTCAAACACTTGCGTAAGTCTGGGTATGTAGCTTTGACGTAGCTGTCCAAAGTATCAAGATCAAATTCCACACCTTCTGTGACCAACACAGTGGCCATTCTAGCAGTAAATTCTGTTACGTCTACACGCTCAATATGAAATCCTTGACAGCGTGAGTGCAACGCTGGAATAATTCTATTGGGATAGTTACAAGTGAGAATAAAACGTGCCGATGCATGATAAGTTTCCATAACGCCACGAAGTGCAGCTTGTCCATTGGGACTAATGTAATCTGCTTCGTCTAGTAGCACTACTTTAAATTCTCCAAATGGCACAGTCTGTACAAATCCTGTGATCTTGTCGCGAATAGTGTCTACAGAGTTTTCACGCGACGCATTGATCTCTAGCACATCATATTCGTCAATGCCCAGTTGATTGATCAGAATCTTGGCCAAGGTAGTTTTACCTACTCCGGGTGCACCCGAAAACAACAAGTGCGGAATTGACCCGCCTTTGATCCACCCGGCTACTTGATCTTTTTGTGCTTGATCTCTAAATACATACCCATCAATATCTTTTGGGCGATACTTCTCAGTCCACAGTTCTTTCATTCTGTTCCTTCGTATGCTGGATTTGGTACTTCTAATTCATAAATGTGAAATTGCAATTTATTACCATCGGATCCTTTTAGCACTTCTAGTGTACGATGATGTTCAGCTTCTTGTAAAGTAGTAAAATATCCTGTGCCAATATAGTTAGGGCCACTAATAGTTCCAATTGGTGAAAAGTTTAGGCCGCTCTGTTTGACCAACGAATAGATTTTAATTACTTTAGGTGGCTTGATTGATTCCATTTTCTTTTTCTTCCTCTGCCACTTCTCTCAAGTAGGCATTAAGTTTATCTAAGTAGCCTTCTTCAGTTAGTGTGTGCCAACCTATGCATCGCCCGGTTGGGCTACGACCGCATCCACACTGTCCTGCTACTTCTGGTTTTGGCATCATTGTTTTGTTTCCTTTAAATGTCTAAATGTTTCTGCTTCAACTACACGCCGACGCAAACTGCTGGAAGAGAATGAATGATCTCGTCCGTTGAAGATGGGCTTGATACCACGTATCTGCCCTTCATGTTTGCCGGTGAAGTCTTCATGCTGATATTCTACTCCTAGTATACGCACATCCACTGGCAAAATCAACAACAAGTCTACCAAATCTTGTTCTGTTTGATACACCACAATTTCATCTACATAGCGCACTGCGGCCAATTGTATTTGTCTTTCCACTACACTCTGGATGGGTGCGTTTTTTGTATCTGGACGATCAATTGACGCATCGGTTTGTAAGCCTGCAATTAAATAATCACAGTGATTTTTGGCTTCAGCCAACATGGCAATGTGTCCGGCATGTAATAAATCAAATTGCGAAAAAGTCACACCAATTACTTTACCTTGATCTTTAAGATCTCTAACTTTGTTGAATATCATTGTCGTTTAAGTAGTTCTGCTACTCTTTCCTTTTCCCATTCGTCCTCGTCAGCAAATCTGGGCAACCGAGAATATTGATCATCTAAATAACATTTTACACGATATAGTTCGTGTTTGCAAGTAGAGGCTGTCCATCCGTCATTGAATGGGCTGTGTGCTTCGCTGGCAAGGGTCCGAAGCATGCCGATAATGCTATCAGCACCCGGCGGTTGTTTAAATCCCATTTTATTGTTTTGCGATATGGACGGCATCACTCATGGTGTCGTCCTGTGGTGGGTGTTGTGAAACTAATAGTATGTCGTTTGGATCAATTCTGCGAATGGTACGGACAACTCCGTTGTCTTCAATTTCAAGACCGCGTGTCCAACGACCGTGTGCTACACAAATCCAATCTCCAACTTTTACGTCTTGCTGATCTGGACCTGCAACATATACTTGACCCCAACGCGGACGAATACCCAAGCTGGTTCCGTTGTCACTGGGTAATATAAGTCCTGAACTGGTAATACGCTGATCAAATGTCATATCTGTAACAATCACATTGTCTCTTAATGCTTTGATTTCGGCCTGTGTTAGTTCATGTGGTGCGTATGCTGATTTGTTCATGGTTTCCTTTACAGTTTTTTAACGCCTGCTTGTTCTCGAGACAATTGACGTGGAGATTTTAAAAGTTCTTGCTTGACTGCTTGACTCTTGGCAATAGCAGCCGCTAATCCACCACGTGGAGTAGATATTGATTCTTTGGCTACTGCATCAACTTCTGCTAATTCTTCCAAAGTTTCAATTTCTTTAACTTCGGCTACCTCTTCCTGTTGTTGTTTAGCTATACGAGTGCTCGGTGTCGGTGGAGCACTAACCACCGACGCTGTTTGACGTCGATACTGTCGTTGAACTTGTTTATTTTTACTGTCAATAACTGTGTTAGCTGAATCTAACATGTCACCTCGGGCGTTAACATTCATATTGCCCACTGCTCTAACATTTTCATTTTCTAACATTAGTGCACCAAGATCTACTATTTTACCCATTGCTGATTTGTATGTTTTGCGTGTCATAACTATTCCTCTAAGATATATGCGTATTTAACGCAGAAATTCCTCTATGTTTAATTCATAGAACATTGAATCAATTCTGTGAACACCAAGTTTGTACAGCACATAACTGGCCACACTTGATCCTCGACCTACTCCCCAAATTAACTGATGCCGGGTCATAGTGTCTACCAAATACTTTAAATATCTTAACAAGTCAAACAAGTCTCTCTCTTGATATAACAATAATTCTTGTCCACATCTCTGTAGTTCTGCTTCAGTCTCGCACAATCCTAATACATGTTCGGCAATGTCGAGATTTTTGTATTCATTGGGCATGTGCCAATTCTTCTGACAACTTTTATGGAATTGGTCCACAGTTTCATCGTTGTGCAGATTTTCATTGAGAAACTCAGGCACATATTTTAAGAATGATGCAACCTTTTCTAAATCAACCGTTTGATCAACTGTCATATTTTTTAGTGAAGCAGTATCTCGACCTTGCATCACAAGATCAAACACATCCGATTCTGAAAAAATCATTTCGCTAAATTTATTCTGTATCATTTCTATTAAAGTCTGCAAATACTATGGTGTTTCCAGTATCGGTATTTTCTGCTGAGTCTGGCCATGCTAATCCTAATTCTCTCCAGGCTGCTGATCGATTCAGCGTCATAACTTTGTCATGATCTACCAATGCATTGTCGTAGTGTGTTAAATCTGCTTCGGCCCACCAGCCAGGTTCTTCCAAAGGACCAATGTTTTCATCAGCACCGTGCATGTAAATCATACCATCACCTAACTCACTGCTGACTTCTACTTCGTGCAATATCATACGTTGTTCCATGATAGCATTGAGTTTAGAGTATAACATCATGCCAATAATTTGGTCAACTGGATCTGCTGGCAATGTGGTTATTCGAACTCCAGATTTGGCCAGTAGCTGACAACGTTCAGAATCTTCACTGTAAATAAACACCGAGCTGTCCAAAGTCTTTTGAACAAAATAACGCATACGTTCGTAGGCAATGTTGTGTTCGTTGTGATCTAAACTATTGGTAGTTAACCATAAACGAATATTGTAATTGTTCATAGTTAGTTCGCTGTTATAAAATATACCAGCAGTAAATGTCATTGGATACTGTAATCTTACGTTCATGATATGTCTATAATTTCGTCAAAGTTTGGACCTTTGCCATCTTTGTTTTTTGCGTTGAACAATGCTTCTGATTTCTCTCTCAGCTTGACCTGGTGATTTTCGATAGCCATGCGAATTTGATTACAGAGATCAGCATTGCCCATTCTTGAAGCAATGCTTAATTTTTTATGTAGTTCTGAAATTTTAGAGCCCAGCTCATCTATGGTCAATGAGTCCAGGCTACCAACTAAAGGATGTTCCATGCTTGTATTTTACAACATGGTTAAGTCAAAGTCAACCTTGTTTGGTTAAGCAAATGCTGCACCATTGTTGCCAATACAGAACCATTTTGAGTTGATGTATTGCAATGTACAGGCTTGCCCAATTGCTGAGAATGTAATTGTTCCTGCGCCGCCCCAGCCTGGGTTGGTCACAGTAATAACCATGTCACCAGAAGTGGCAACCATAGCAAAAGTTTTGATCTGTCCATTTACACCGGCAGCCAAAGTTGCGGTTTCAGCAGCAGCTGTTGAGAAGTAACTGGTTGTTAGTGCTAAATTAGCAGCTGCACTGGCAGCCAAATCCTCTGAACTGTTGTTGAATGGTTGGATACGCTTGTTGGTTTCGTTGACTGTGATTGTTGATCCACCGTTGCTGGTAGAGAATTCAAATGTGTACACACCAATTGCCGCAAATGTGATCACATTAGTTGATGTGTTGAGTCCTTGAATGCCCAGTGTGTTTACACTCACTGCTGCCGGTAATGTTAGTGTGTAGGCCGTATTGGTCACAGTTACTTCGACTGACACTACTCCTGTGGCGCCAGCGGCTGGAAAATTGGTAAATGCTAAACTAATTGATGCACCTGTGGTAACTGTTTGGAACGAACCAGCAGCATAGTTAATGCCTACTGATCCACTGAGTGTACCGAGTGCTACACGAGTATAGCTCATGTCTTGCAGTTGAGCATTGCTCAATATTGATCCCAACATGTCATTGTCCAATGTTGTACCTGTAAGAGCCGACTTTAAAATAACCTTGTTTTGCAGGTCGTTGATTTCGTCTTCTGCATATTGGAAGTTGGTTTTGATGTTCGTAAAGTTATCACGAAAACCTTGTGAATTGTTGTCTTGACCGGCTACTGGGTAAGTACCGTCGATGTTGTTTGGGTTAATATTACTTGACATAGTTTATCCTAAGTTATGGGTATATTTATCTGGGTTACTAAATGGTAACAATAAACTAACTATCCAATATACCATCCTGAGCCGGTAGAAAACACAGGCATACTGTTTCCGGCGCCGCCTACTGCTGGTGCGCCAAATGTGATAGAATCTGCATCAGTTACAAAAGCTCTTGTTCCGGCAACTGCGTTGGCTGTTAAATTATCAACTGTGGTTGCAATAGTTCTAATTTCTGTTGCGTTGATTACACCATTTATATCAAGATCACCGTTGATGTTCAATCCGTCTTGAATAGTAACAAATGTGCTGTCATCGCTGTAGATATTGTTGGTAACAATAGTTGGTGTTAAAATCGTTGCCCCGGTAAGATTGCCAGTGGCGCTGATCAATCCACCTGTTAATATGTTTCCACCTGTTACATTACCAGTGGCAGTGACAAGACCAGCTGTTCTAATATTGCCACCACGTACATTACCAATGGCATTGGAATAGCCACCAATTTCAAGATTACCGGTGATGAACCCACGACTACCAGTAGGTATGTCAATGTACAAATTTGTAGCATTTACATTGCCAACTGCATTGAGACTACCTAATGCATTTAAATTGCCAGTATCAATATTACCTGTGGCACTTACAGTTGCTCCTTGAACAAGTGCAGATGATATTAAATTGCCAGTATCAATATTACCTGTGGCACTTACAGTTGCTCCTTGAACAAGTGCAGATGATATTAAATTGCCAGTATCAATATTACCTGTGGCACTTACAGTTGCTCCTTGAACAAGTGCAGATGATATTAAATTGCCAGTATCAATATTACCAGTTACACTCAACATTGACAATGTGCCAATGTCCGTAGCAATAATTCCTGTTAATGCTGATCCATTGCCAACAAAATACCCATTGGTAATAATATTGCCTGTAGCACTTACTTGAGCAGTAACAGTTACAGAGCCTGTGGTAATTAAATTACTACCAATAATATTTGCTCCGGTAATATTTCCTGTGCTATTTAGAGTTCCGCCGAGATTTAAACTCCCAGCACCAACGATATTGCCAGTAGTGTTTATAACTCCGCCTACAACTAAATTGCTACCAGTGGTAATTGTGCCAGTTGCACTAACTAATCCAGTTGTGCGTAAATTTCCGCCTGTAATATCTCCAGTTGAATTTAAACTTACCACTGTACCAACCGAGGTGATATTTGGTTGAGCTGATGACGTTACTGTGCCAGCTGTTAATGCAGAATTTGCAACAGGTATATTACCTACGATGTTCGCTGCATTAATAGCACTGAGTTGGCTACCGTTGCCAGTAATAAATGCACCAACAATATTTCCGCCACTGACAACATTGCCAGACACACTTAGATTTGACAAAATACCAACCGATGTAATATTCGGTTGGTCTGACAAGATCACAGTATTAGCGGTGTTTACTCGTTGTGATACATTGGCAAAATTAGCATCTAGTTCGTTTAACGGTATAGTACCGGTAGCATTAGAAAATGTGTATGGAACAGTCATTATAGTCTCATTGTTATGGTATATTTATGTATCGTTTGTCCAGACTACAGCAACACCGTTATCATTAGTCCAAATAATACTTTCATTATCATTGTTAACCCAGTCCACTATGTCAGATGGTGCTACTACTGCGTCACCAAGTATGGTGCGGTACGGGAATACTAAGAATCGGTCAAAGTCTGTGGTATTGGTGTACATATCTACAGGATCAATAAATCGCATACTTCCACCGTCAAATAAAGTTTGATTGGCAATTGCACTAGGCAACGGTTGCCAATTGATTACATTATAGCCAACCGCTGGCACACTTGGTCTATACAATTGTGCTGTTTTGTAGGCTGATCCACCAAGAATAGTAACATAGTCATTGGTCTGAGTTTCTTCTAACAAGGTCAATGTTACAATATTACTGGTACTTACAGAGATAGTGTATATTGCCATTCGTTGGTTGCTCAACTCAGGGTTGGTTTCACTGGCAATTTGTCCTGGGATCACTACCCCTGTATCAAACAATGCACTGTCACTGCTGTAGCCCGTTGAATCATAGGGTTGAGTGTTGCGAGTCCAAGCCTCATCATTAGTAATAGGGCCCGGGATATATGCTTGAGGGGGTTCTACATAATCTTCTTGGCGTACAAATATTAATGTTTTGCCATTTAGATTCCCCCCAACTAGTCCGTCAATTCCTCCTAAGCTGTTGATATAATTTGTGGTACGTCCGTTGATGTCCACAAATGCCAAGTTTGTTCCAAAGTCAACCTCGCCAAGGTATATCAAATCATTGCTTCTACCAAATCGGTCAAATGTTGTTTCTGCCGGAGTTGGGAACCATGTTTGAGTTTCAGAATCCCAGTGTATACTCAACGTGCGGTCTAATTCATAACGATCAACTTCAAAGTCTACTCGATTAAGCTGAGTTCCAAACTGTTGTTGTATATTGTATTGAATTTGTTTGCTCTTGCCTGGTTTGGTATACGCAATGACCCAAGCTGGCGTAAATCCTAACACTCGGCCGTTGGCTTGTTTGCTCAACATCCACCGTGGAAGAATATTTGAAATCTGTCCCACAGTGTCAATTACTTGATCTCGCATGTTAATCAAACTGTTAGGGTACACAATGTCAACTTGTGTTGCTGTCCCTTCGTTAAATGGATATGGTAACACTACATCTTTGCTGACACTTTGCCCAGCATCATTAACCAAATTATCAACCACACGACTGTAAACGACTTCGTACAATATGTTGCCTGCATCATCAACAGCTTGTGCAGTTTCAATGCTACCTAATATCAAATCCTTCCAGTAATGATTTTTGTACAAACTTGAAACATAATCTTCATAGGTAGAACTTGTTAGACCATAGGCATGCCAATACACTACCTTTGTAGATCTTCCAAAGTTTGGATCATCTTCTCGATACAAAAACTCTGGCGGTATAATTTCTTGATTCTGCAACAAACTTTGCACTAAAGCGCGATCGTTTTCTGGTGGCATTGCTTGAATGTAAAGATTTTCGTACGGCTCATCGTACACTCTAGCAATTGTGATTGTAAATTCTTTGGTTACGCTAATTTGTCCGTTGCCGCCATAGGCCTCAACGGTGAATGTAAATGTTCTATCAAAGGTTGTTTCTGTTTCAACTTCGGTCGTTCTAAGATCATTAAATGTTACGTCAAATGTCGTTGTGTTTCCATCCAGTGCAAATGTGTTGAAACTGCAACGTCCTGCAATATTTCCCGAAGGCAATAATGTAAGTCCTTGAGGCAAACTGCTGTCGCTACCGGATTCTAATCTATACTCCAGTGGAATTCCGGCTGCATTGGTTGCTGCTACATAAAGTATACTAACTTCTCCAGTGTTGATTGTGCCCAACAATTCCGGTGTTAACCAAGTGATTTCAGTATCAACTGCGCCAGCGATGGTAATTGTAAAGTAATAAAAATCACTAATATTTTCTGGGTCATTGGCCTGACTCACACGTATAGCAAATGTGTAGGTGTTTTCAGTCAGTCCCTGATCAGGAATATACCCGTATAACCAACCTGTTACAGGATCCAATGTCAACCCTGGTGGAAGTGTAAATGCTCCTCGATCAAACCCAGAACTGTCGTAGGCAGAACCCGTAGCATCAAATCCAACCCCAGCTCCTAATGTAATATCATATCTAATTTCTTCGCCGTCAAGATCAATACCGTTAAACTTAAATGCATAAAAGTTATCACTGCGCACACGACCAATACTGCCAGCTGGTGTTAATAAAATTGGTGTGCGTACAGGAGTTCCATCGGCTGTGATAAATGTATTGTCCGCTGTAAAATCTGTAGTGTCCGCAGTCAAACTATCTCGACTGTATACTTCGATAGCAAATGTTCTTAGATTGCTGGCTTTACCGTCAGTAACTTCTAACACGAATTCGTAGGTGCTGTTGACACTGCGTGTTCCAAAATCCCAACTGTATTGATCATAGCCCTGGCCATCGCGACTGTATCCAGCAGTGGCACCTATCGGACTTTCTGGATCAATAAATCCAGAAATTACACCCTTGGAACTGACTGTCAGTCCTGGTGGCAATTTTCCAGCAGCAAGTTTAACAATCACCAAGTCTGCTGGGTCGGTATCAGTGTATTCTATCTGTATAGCATTGTCCCCAGCAAGTTGGCTACCATCAAAATATGTTCCTACAGAACCAGCCGGGGTAATAAATTCAGGAGCATCCTGCCCTGTGACTGTGAGGCTAAAAGTTCGTTCAGCAATACGATCCAGTACAAGTACACCGTTTACTGGTTTTTTTGTATAAGATCTTACTGTAAATTTAGATACCACATCTTCAGAAACTTCCAATGGAACACCTTGTAAACTGGCCACAGCTTTAGGAACTCCTGTAAGCAATCCATTGTCAGTACACTGTATTCCAGGGGGCAATGCGCCAGCTTGAACAAAAAACAAAGGGTGTTGATTGAAAGTTGCGGTCATGTTGCCACTGGCAGTAGACAATACTACATCGCCTGTGCCATTTTCATTTAATGAAATAGTAAATTTTGTTGCACTCAATATTTCTTTAACAAAATATCTAGTATAATCGTTTACTCCACCAAATGTAATACCAGAGAAGTAAACTTCAAGTCCAACCCACAAACCAGAGGTACTGTCGCAGGTCACAGAATTATCCGTAGATGAAGTACCAGTGCAGAATGTACTGCCAATAGGTGCAACCTCTGATTCCAACACTAACTGAAAGAACACACCTTCAGGAATAGTTCCTAAATTTCCAGCCGGAGTTAACCAAACGGGTTGCGCCATGTTTTATAATCTTCCAACAACAACTTCGATAACACCAAGTTCGCCATCAAAGGCTTCCAAGGCTTTGCCAATCACTGTGCCCATTGCTGGTTTTTGCTCTGCACGAGCACGACCGTTTCCAGCCGACACCATCATATCTCCTGGAGATACTGGACCTTGTACCCAACAAGGAACCCGGCCAGATAAAGCCAATGCAACTACGTGATCTCCTTTTAATCCTGAATTCATTTGGTAAGCTGGTTTTGTAGATACTACTCCGGCTACACGCGAATCCTGATCCGTTAAACTCATAGTTAATTCAGCTTTTCCGCCAAAACTTAAAACAGTGCCAGGAGCATAGGTCTGGTCAGACAAATAACATTCTGCTAAGTCAGCATACTGTGCCGACGTTGCCTTGGCAAATACTGTGTTGAAATAATTTGTACTGGATCCAATATTACCCACAGCATTTGAACCACCGTTGACAATAGCAGTAGGCCCATTTGTGGCGTTGATTGTCAGAATACCGTTGGCAGTTAAACTACCAGTAGCACTGATCAACCCGGAGGTTAAAATATTAGCACCAATTACGTTTCCGCCAGTGATATTACCAGCGGCACTTATAGTGCCAGTTGTGGCTACACCTGTATTAATTATAGTCCCGGTGGTGTTTAGACTACCACCGGAGATGTTTCCTGTGGCACTCATTTGTCCAGCATTTACGTTCCCGCCAATGATATTTCCAGCTGCTGATAACGTAGTTACTCCAGTAATTAACCCAGACAAAAATAAATTACCGCCGGTGATATTTCCAGTGGCACTTACTTGACCGGTGGTGGTTATATTGCCACCTTGGATGTTATTACCTTGTATATTTCCAGTGGCACTTACTTGACCACTTGTGGTTATATTGCCGCCAGTGATATTACCAGATGCTGCAATTGTTGTGGCTCCGGTGATCAGACCAGACAATATTAAATTTCCGCCGCTGACGTTGCCAGCAGCCGACATTGTTTGATAGGCAATGACGTTTAATCCAGAAAGATTGCCATCTGCAAATACAGCGCCGCCAGTATTTAAATTACCGCCGGTGATGTTGCCGGTTGATACTGTAGTTCCATCGGAAAACAGTGTTCCGCCTGTGACTGTTCCGGTTGCCGAAATGTTTCCTGTAAATTCAGCACCGGCTGGGCTGAGCGTAGCTACACCAGTTCCTCCAACAGTAAATGTTGCATTGCCACCTGATGATGCAACCGCAATAACAGTGGTTCCGTTGGCAATCTGGCTAACTGCTACGTTACTGACCACGGTAACGTTACTTAAAAATCCGCCGTCGCCAACGATATATTGTCCTGTTACATTACCAGTGGCACTCAATTGTCCACCAGTTAGTATGTCACCAGTAGCACTTAATTGTGCATTGGTTAGTATATTACCTACGGCACTAATCAATCCACCTGTTAATATGTTTCCACCTGTTACATTACCAGTGGCAGTGACAAGACCAGCTGTTCTAATATTGCCACCACGTACATTACCTGTAGCTACAAAAAATCCACCTGCAAGTATATTAGCACCAGCATTGATATTTCCAGTTGCATCGATATTGGTAGTTGTTGTTATATTACCCGTGGCTATGATTTCTCCAGCAATACCAAGCCCCGTTGTAGAAAACACAGCTATGTTTGATGTGCCTCCAACAGTAAGATTAGCATTTCCACTGGCAGCCAATGTAAAATTTGTAGTTCCATTAACTACACTGGTTGGTGCGCCAGCAACAACGTTAGTAAGCGCAGACCCGTCGCCAATGAAGTAAGCACCAGTAATATTGCCCGATGCTGTTAATAATGTAACCTGAGCGTTAGCCGCTTGCGGAACTTGATTCCAAATAACATTGCTGCCGTCCCAGTTTTGAAAACAATAATAGTAGTATTCGCTGTCGTAGGCAACCATGCCAGCAACATCGCCTACGCTGCCTGTTAATGTAACAGGTGGGTTGTCCTGAACTCTTGAGTATAGTTCACCAAAATTGCTGTTGGTTTTTTGAAACGAAGTGCGTATAGGATCGCCTTGCCCATCGTTGGGTGTTGCGCCTACATTAATAATTTCTCGAGCCATAGATTAAAGTCCTCTGGCAAGTATTTACCAGAAAACGCAGACTCGGGTATTTTGGGTTAGTAAGGGCTAAAACTACTGCCGCAACCGCAACTGGTTTGTGCGTTTGGGTTATCAATGCTGAAACTTGAGCCCATTGGCCCGTCAGTATAGCGTATAGTTGCACCTTGTAGATAGGTCCAACTCATAGAATCTACCAGTACATTTACATCATTGTACTCTAAATTCATGTCATCTTCGGCTTGTTCTTCGTCCAAAGTAAAGCCGTATTGAAATCCCGAACATCCGCCACCTTGTACAAATACACGCAGTTTGAGGTTAGGGTTATTTTCTTCTGCCAAAATATCTCGAAGTTTATCTACTGCTGTTGGTTCTAATGTCATTTTATAGCCTTTCGTTACAAACGTCCCAGTTGATGATTTTCCAAATATTGTCTAAGTATCGTTCTTTGTCGCTTTGATAATCCAGAGCCCAGACATGTTCCCACCAATCAATAAGTACGCATATATCTGTGCGCACAGCATGATTGGCAATGGTTTTAATTTCGCCACCGGTGCTAAGATAAACCCATCCAGACCCCTGAATCTTCATTGCTGTTTCTTTAACAGCTTGTTTAAAATCTTCGTAGGTTTTGAAATTAGTTTCGATAAGTTCTAGCACAGCGCCTCGAGGCTTGTTAGCACCTTTTGGTGCACGCAACTGTGGGAAAAACTTATTGTGTAAAAAGCTACCGGCTCGATTAAAATCGGCGTTACCTTCTCCGGCATTGTAGCGTTTTGCGTAGCCCTTAGCCAAGTGCTCATAATGATAGTCAAGACTTTCTTTACTTAATACAGGCTCTAAATCTCGTTCGCTGTAGGGTAACGGAGTTGTTTCCAGTTTGGCAGGGCGAGTACTGGCTTCGATTAAGTCTATTTGTGTTCTCATGTTATTATTTAACAAAATTTCCAATCATTTCAATAGGCCAAGTGGCACTTGATGGTCCACGGGTAGTATCGTATAAATGAATTTTTTTGTTACGGGTATGATACCAACAAGAATTTGCATGTGACCATGGTATTAAATATTCAAGATAAAAGTCTTCAGTGATATTGTAAACATTCAAATTAAGACAATTTTCTCTTCCGGGGCCAAATGCATGCAATATTTTTCCAAAGTCAAAGTCGGTATTAAGAGGCCGAAACTCAATTTTCCAATTTGGGGCGTGATGCTTAACAAAAGTTTGAATGTTATCGTTGCAATATACTACTATAGAGATTTTTCCGTCGACTACAAATCTATTCCAAAAGCCTTGAATTACTTTTCCAGTATCAATAAATTGTAGTACGTTTTTTCTTCTAAGCTGTTGCTGTCATAAATTGAATTTCTCAGGACTGATGAAACCACATTGGCATTTGAATTAAAATTTAAGAAAAAACTTTCGTCATCAAGCTCGCACATAGTCGATGCTTGATTAGTACTGGTTAATTTGGTGCCTGATGGAATGGGGTTGGGGGAATTTTTTTCAACTTGATATACTAATTTGATCTCGTTGGCAGGTAAGCCTGATATTACACTGGCTATAAATCTACTGATACCGCAGGTTAGCGGAGATTGGTGATTGCGCATGTCTGCAAATAATGGCATTATAAAATTGCCATCATTAAATAATTCTTTGGCCAATCTTTGATATAATCCAATCGTATGAATTGCATGGTCATCAGTTCCAAACAACCGACTCATCATAAAATTAGCAACGTATTCATGTTTCCAGGCATCGTAAATAGAGCTAGGAATACCCTTGGTATAATATACGTCGCAAGATTCATTTAAATACTCGACCCACCCACGATCAAATTCAGTAATGTGTAGTTCTCTTCCGGATCGGTAACTTGGAAGATTGTCTGTTTTTTGAATATAACGTACCAATGGTGCTGACATGATTATCTTCGTCGAGTAATTCGTCCACGAGTCAGATCATATGGACTAAATTCTATTTCTACAGTATCTCCCAACAATATTTTGATATTGTGCTGGCGCATTTTACCTGATATAACACCTGTTACAGGTTTTTCAAAGTTTTCTATTTTGACTCTGAACATAGCATTGGGCAAGACGTCAATTATTTGTCCGTCCATTTTGAATCCTTCTTCTTTGGCCATTAGTACTGAACTTTACTTTCTGCGGTCATTGTTTTCCTTTATATTAGCGTCGCATCTTACTTATTTCAATTGCCTCATCATCTGAGAAAACAGGCACACCATTTGACTTGTGCATAGTCGCAATGCCCTTGACCTTGGTACCTGTGTAGGCTTGATCTTGAGGTTTTGTACAAGCCACCCAACCCGTGTCTACACTGTTGACTGCAACTGGTTCACGCCCGGGCGGAAATTTTGGTCCAGAACTCTTCAAAGGTGCAGTACGTTTTGGCTCTGCAGGACGGCTGGACTTTGCTGTGTTGTTCCGTGTACTAAACTTCGGAGCCAGTTTGGCCCATTCTCTTTCGCGGTCAAGCCATTCTCTTGCTAGACGTTCTGCATGTGCTTTGGCGTTGGAGCTGGCCCACTTTTTTGGACCTTTCTTTTTACCAGTGGTCGTTAGCCACGGGCCTTCAATATGCATCGTCATTTTTATTCCTTTATTAAGTATAAAAAAATTCTATTGTTATAGTTGTTTTGTTAATTGTCATTTAATTTATAGCAATATCTGTTGATTCAATAGAATGCAATCTAATAATTTGATTTCGATAATTCAAGACCACTGCATCATTCTCACTTAGTTGTGTTGGATTGTACCATGGAATATCAACAGTTTTGCATGGACGGGCATGATCAGACAAGTCTAAAGCCATGGTTGCGTCAGACACAATCCAAAATTTACATTGAGGTTTGTTTGCAATTTGCAAATATTTTTCAATGCCAACAGTGTTGTAAAATACACAAAGATTTGTGTGGAATCCACAGAAAAAATAACGCACAGTTGATTCCAGATGCCAAGTATTGTAGATTTGCAAAGGATCATCAAACTCTAATGTTGCTTTAAAATTGCCATTCTTAATAAGAGATTCTACCGAACTGTCAAATGTTTGATTTCCGTTCCATACATAAACATGCCAGTCCGGATGGCCTTCGATTCTTCTGAGAAAATTTTGTAAATTTTGTTTAGCCAAAACCTCCAATGGATGCGTTAAACTTTCCCAACAATCGATTAATATAATATTATTTTTTGCTGGTAACATTAATAAAATTCCTCTTAAAACTCAAAAATTTATTTTTACCAGTGGTACTGAGCCACGGGCCTTCAAGATGCATTGTCATTGAGCTTCTCCCACATGTATTCAGATTCTCGAACATGAGCCACAGGCTCAATCCAACCTTTGCTTATGGCCAACTTTATCATAGCACGATAGTCTGCTGGACATTTGCCAGTGACTTCAATACCAGCTCTAGGCCAATAAGCATATCCACTGATGATGCAAAAGTCATCATCCTTGGTTGTAATTTTACGAACTTGGGTGGTGCTACGTGATATGTTTATACTCAAAAGAAAACTCCTATTTCACTATACTAATATTATAACAAAATAGGAGTTTCTGGTCAACCAGGTTATTTAAACAAGATCATTGCCATTATTACAGCTTGTACAATAAAACCTGTGCCAATAGTAATAATGTTAAGGGCGTCTTTTAGTACAACAGATCTAATGAATAACAACACCAAACCCGCCCACATAAACAGCACAATGTCTAAGTTAGGTACATTGTCACTCAATCCTGTGAGCAAGGCCAACAGTGTGGGGATTGTGGCACAGTGAATTAAGATCACTGCCAACCAACCCAAGGTATCGGCACTCACACGAGGTAGGTTATGATTTAGCCAAGCATTGGCACGTTCTTTGAATGTCATATTCTGCGTCCTTCACGTTCTCTGTAAAATATGTGTCGGCCAATTTTGTCAATTCGTGGTTTACCCCATTGCGGGTTTACATAGTCTGCATGATAATACAGTGCGTCTTTCATGCTGGGCAAACGGAATCCTTCCATCATGACCTTTTTAGCAACTTCTTCGGATTCTTGCCACAGTGCTTTATGTACTGGTCGTACTCGATGAGTGCCTTCGCAATACCATGAAAACTGACAAACTACCTTGTTATAGAATACATTCTTTTGATAAACAACACCACAAACGTCTGGAGCAAAACGTCCGGATGCCACGCGATTCATTGTTACCTGTGCCACTGCTACTTTGCCTTCGAATGGCTCGCTTGCGGCTTCCCAGTAAATGTTCTGGGTCATACATTTCAACTGCCGTGTACGGTCTTCTGCTGAAACAAATCCTTGACGCCAAGCGTCATTGGTTGATGCTAATTCATCTAACTTGATAGTGGTTACAATTACCACTGCAAACATCACACAGAAAAAACTAAAAGTTTTAACTGCCCATACTTTTAAATCTACTGGTTGTGTACTTGACTGTTGAGTCATGTCATTCTCCTTTGAACCATACTGGGTTCTCCAGCGGAGGTGCTCAGGATGAGCGCATTGACAATGAGAGATATAGATCACGAGACTCGGTGGCCTTCTTTGGCATACTCTCTTGGACTGTGCTTTTTGTCCTAAATACCACAAGCTCAGTCAATACCATTTGTCAACGAAGAGACGTTCCGACGGTCCCTTTCGAAACAGCAATATCAGTTTGGACAAACCTCAACTACTGCACCTATGTTTGCTGTTTATTTCTCGGCACAAACTACCGAGGTGCTGTGGTTCTAAGATTGTGATCTTCTGCTGTACTGTATCAGTCAGCTAAGTTGTTTTTACCACATGCACAAATACTTAGTACCAGCTACACTCTAGAGCTAAAATATAGCTCTTTTTTACTACTTTTTAACCATTATATAGGTGTTTAATGATAATATACAACTATTATACACTAAACACCTATTATGGTCAATCTATTTCTGGCGGAGGCATGGCTTTTAACTTATCCCAAGTGGCCTGTTTCTCTTGAATGTGTTTCTCTAATGCTCGATACTGATCACCTAATGCTTTTAAATCTGCCCATTCTGATTCCAATGTTTCATTTGGTCGAAGAATGTTAAGACGTTCTTCAATGGCACGAAGCATGCCCATTAGGCTTTTGCCATTTACTTCGATGTCAGCATCTGGACCATCGAGCTGAATCTTGGCCGATGCCCTATTACTCCAGTTAGGATCTAATGTATAGGTATCATCGGATATACTGGTACCTGTTACCCAAGGTACTGTTATTCCGCCTATAGCAGTATTACTACTACCACTGACTAGATCACTTAAAGTAATGGTATCACTACCACTCCATCCATATGAATCGTTGGATTCATAATCATTGTCACTTAATGTGATAGTGATACTGTCAAGATCAGAAGGTTTGACCTGTGACATATTACTTGGCCGCTAGTGCTTCTTTTTCTGCTGTGATTTCTTTACGACGTTCTTTGATTGCCTTAGACATTTCTTGTAAGGCCTTTCTAGCACGAGCTGCTGATGCTTTTACACCTTTGCCTGTGAACTTTTCGTTTTCACTGATGTATGTTTCAAATGCTGTTTTAATTGCGTCATGATTTGTTGACATTTTATTTCCTTTTCTAATAAGTGTGTTTATTTAGACACTTTATCAGTATACAGGAAAATTTCTGTATGTCAAGAGATTTAGATGTGTATATGTCGCCGATTCCAACAATCCCATATGACCAAGTTGGTCCATTCGGACCATGTGACCATGAACATGTTCAAGCTGTGTTGGTCAAACATCTGCATCTTGTTTTCTTGTATTTGGCAGTTCTTGATACGGTTGTCAGCAATCCATGCCTTAAACAGAGCAGTGGCTCTTGAGTCTCGCATGATTACTAGGTATAAGGGTTCGCCGTGGCGTATGGTACTAATGGACATGAATTATTGTTGTTCATAATACTTAGTCCGGTCAAGAAAAAGCGGCACCCGAAGATGCCGCTTGTGCTCTCTAGGAGTTGCTTAGGCTTTTTCAGCTACCTTTGCTGTTGAACCAATCTTAACTTGATCACGCTTGGCAATCTTAGTTTTCTCGGCCAACTTGTTGGCTACTGCGTAGCCTGCGTCACCTGTAACACCTTGTGACTGTAGGTACTGAAGAGCTTCTAGCTTGGACATTGCCTTTGGCAATTCCATTAAGTTGATGTCAGTACAACCGGCTTTGTTCAAGATCTTGATACGTGCTACCAAGTCATTGGCAAAACGAGCTTTAACTGTACCGTCTGCGTTTGTTGCTGTACCTGCTACTGTGAATAATTTTTCTGCTGCCATTTTGTGTTGCCTTTCTAAGTTTAAAATAAAGTTTTGTTGCCTACTTGCTTGGAATGCCAATTTCTTAGCATACATATATTATAGCTGATCTGTTGATATTGGTCAACCATAACATATCCTTTTGGGTTACTGAACTGCTTCTTTTGCAGTTGATTGGATCTTGGTTACACCCAAATCCAACAGTTTAGCAACTCCACCAAAACCAATGGTCGCCACTATTAACCCCAATACAAATCCGATTAATAAATTTCTCATACTGACTCCTTGTCCAACAATTTAACACGATTCAGTTGCACTATACGGTCAGACAATCGTTTGACTGTGCCACGAATAGTGTACTGCTCGCCCTTTTTCAAACTCTGTCTATGAGCAAAATACCAGGCACGATTGTCTGTGTCTACCACTGTGACATAGTAAGTGGCCCATTTTTGACTATACTTGTTTTCCACCACTTCTACATCCAGCTCAATCTTGTTACCAATGGTGGCTTGATAGTTGGTGCTGGTTCCTGTCAATCTTTCATGCACACGTTCACGCTCTAGATACCTTGCGTAAGTTGCTGGCATTGATGCTATGACATTGAGATCGTATGAATTCCAAATAGTTGCCAACTGACTTGCTCGAGCCATTTCTTGTCCCCAAATGTCCAATGTACCTTTGAGTGTGGCCACGGTCACAACCTTGCTGATGTAGTCACGCACTACTTGACCCTGTTTGAGATCCTCATCAGCAATCGGCATGCCACTATCAATGATTTCTCGAATCAAGGTCTTGTTGTCTTTTTTATCAGACTCTAATACCTTGATGTAGCCACCGTTGATACGATAAGCCACACAGGCTGCGGCCCAGACGACACTTTGATCAATGGCGGGTTCGAACTGTTTCATGATTACTTGCGACCGTAGACTTCTTTGACCATGTCAGCACCTTCGCTGTAACCTTTGGCACGACCTGCACAGTATCCCATAAAGATACCGTATGCGAAAATTGCCAACACTACCAACACATCAATTGTTTCTTTTTCTAAGCTCATTTACTTCTCCTATTTCTTAACTATAGTAATATTATAGCAAAAGAGCACATTTTGGTCAACCGTTTTCTACGGCTTGCTAAGTCATTGATTTTGTTAAGTTTTTTTGCCAATGTATTCATGACTGTAGCACACACGGCCTGCATCACGAGCCGTAGTGGTGCCGCCATAACCGGGCATCTTGCGTACTGTGCCATCTTTGTTTAGATAACTGCCTTTGCGTGATTGCCGGTTGGTGCTAGTGGGTCGCCATAGATCGGATTTTTCTCTATGTTCGCCGAAGCTGGGATGAGCAGTTTTTGAGAAGTAACGCATGCCTCGACTGACATACATTTCGGCTATGGCATCACTAAAGGCAGTGCCTATGCCCATGCCTTGAAACTCAGGAAGAATTACTGTTCTGTGACCTCGCCAATAGCTGTGAATATCTCTATTGGTCGAGTGGATGGCAGCATGAAACCCAATGGGTTTATCACCCAGCAATAAAACATAGTAGTGAGCACTTTTACTAATAGCTGAATCTAGATAGTGATACTTAGAAAAGTATCGCCACATTTTTTCACTTGTGCCTCGGATGGTGAGTGTAAGTTTTGGTCTGGTCCCCAATCGAAAGGGTGACCTCCGATTATCTAATACCTGTAGGTCGGTATCATACACCCATTCTGGATCTAACCAGTCTACTATATCTCTGTGGCAACTTGCAATGTACAGCACACCTGGATTACGATCAAAATATTTTCGAACACTTAATGCCAAACTCTTGGCAGTATCGCGATCAACCACTGACGTAAATTCGTCGATGATGTTGTGTCCTTGATCTATACCCATGGCAATTTCAAATCTATGAAATTCGCCGTTGCTTAACGTGTTGGGTGTGCGAAACCAAGCAGGAATTGTTCTTAGTCCACAAGCCAACAACAATTCTTCACCGCGTTCCGCAGAGGAGAAGTTTTCAATTACTGTTTTTGTGTTGTCAATTTGTATGGGCCTTGGGTCATCCACTGTACGAAGGATTGTAGTTTTACCTGAACCCGATGTGCCCACAATCAGCACAATACCTTCTGTGGGCAATTTAGGAATAGTCACAGGTGCTTCTACATGGTCCTTGATGTCGTACTTGGCTTTAATTTCGTCTAAGTAGCTCATAAAATTAACCTAAAAACGTTGCACCATGGGATAAAGCCAGTAATGTCTCAACTTGATCATTACCGGGAGTAGCAATAACCTTAAGTCCAGTAGAATCTCGAGACCAAATATAATGCGTTTGAGCGTAAAAGCCTTTGGCAATTAACCATTTAGTAATCTCTGTTGCTTGACTTTTTATATCAGTTTTTACATCAATTTTAACAGTCATTATTTTACCTGCTTAATTTGTAAATGCCGTTCGGCAATGATATCTAATACAAAGTCTCTCAATTGTTCAGCAGTCCAATCATTATCTAGCCATTCAGTTTCCCATTCATCGAGCTTCCATAACATATCTCTATGCATGGTTTTGATAATGTTTTCCAAACGCTTAATATGAGGTGTAGGACCTTCAAACAAATACTTAAACTTAGCTTCGCCGCCCCATGCACCAGTATAATCTTTGGCTCTGCGATCTGAATCGCTAGTAATACCAAATCCAAGTCTAAACGGACCGGGTAAAATATAAAATTGCATTATGCAGCCTCTTGATACAAGTCTTTAATGTCGTCATCAACAAAATCAAGAATTTGTTCAAAACGATCTAATAAAGGTTGTGGTACTTTTTGAGTGCCACCTAACTTTTTATAAAGCATGATTAAAACCGCAGCAATTGAGTCATCATCCCAAGGAACTTCGTATCCATATACATGCTTACCCCAGCGTCCGTGAGCACCTTTAACACTTTGATGGAATTCATATAATCCTGCAAAGTATCCTTGTAAAATGCCAGCAAGTTCTTCTAAAAACTTGTCAGTGATTTTAATTTTAGCCGCTTTGAAACTCTTGGCAATGTCATTCATCATAAACCATAACGAACCATCAATAGGATCGTAATGGAAATAATCATTGTGGAATTTGCAAGCTAATTCTAAAATATCGTCATCTAAGTTCAACGCCTGCATATGAGTAAATGTACCCGGCTTGCCAACAAATTGACTATCTCCGTCAATTGGATAACAATTATATTTTTCGCAGATTGTTTGTTTACGCTCAGCGTCTACATCATCGTCATCTGTACTGCCATCGATACGCACACTCATTACATGAGTACGATGCTCATACCATGGGCTAATTTTTTCTTGCCTTTGCCGTTAATAAGTGCAAATGCTTTACGAGCAAATGATTTATCGGTAGTTTCGATGTACAATACTGACACTTCAACTTCACGCCAATCTGACTCATTGTCAAATAATCCAGCTTCAATCAATGCACCTACTGTGGTAGCAGTATGTTGTCCATCTACAGCATGATATTCTTCTTTTCCAGGAGTCTTAACACAATAAATTACCTGGAGTAGTCGCGGATCAAAATACTGAATAGCCGCAATCTTTTTAGTACAATGTTTGGCATCTAACGCACGCTGAATGTCTTCATCGATTAAAAGACGACCTAACTTTACCATTTTAACAATAGGACGAAGCTTAGGATTAAGCATGATACCTTTAGCACGGTATTCGGCAATAAGACGTTGCCAATCTTTATAGGTACTTAATTCCTTAATACGGTCTGCCAATGGAATAACTTTAGCAGTTGTTTGCTTTAGAGGGTTACGAGTAGCCATAATATTTGGCTTACGAATAACATCTTGGTATTTTGGTAACATGTTAGCCCTTTCTTTACTGTTGAATAGTTATATTATATAGAAAATGCCTATTTTGGTCAACCACTTGGCTAAGTCATTGATTTATAAGAAAAAAGTGCTCTGCACCCCCCGGAGTTTACCTTTAACTCTCCACTTTCTAGCGTGTCTAGCTTCCCAGAGCTGCCCAAGGATTTGTTGCCCTTGGGATTGACGGTAGACAAATTGTGTTGCTAGCGAAGTATACTCTTCACGACAGGGGCCGTTAACGGATTGCCACCGGCCTCTAGGTTAGGAGACTGCCACCCGTGAGTAACTAGCTCACTTTATACATCGTGCGGGTCACACTAGTGGGTCGTTATCCCACTGACACTTTATACAATGACAGGCTTGTCAGTAGCTCTGTCGCTGTAAAAAACTGTACCTAAACGTCTGATAGTATCTGCCGCGGTCTGTGGTGACTGTTCAAACATTTCACGGATGTCATCCGCTGTGATTCCTTCTACTGCATCAACAACGTAAATCTCATAGTGTCGTTGAGGATTATATCTTGCTCTTAACACCAAATGTCCTAGGCTTGGTATACCACTTTCACTGGGTAATTCTCCACGAAGTTGCTCCCATACTGCTCGTTGTTGTGCTTGAGTTACATCACAACAAACTTCAAGACCATTGCAATCCCAGGAGACAATAAACTGATGATTCACTGTAAGGGGTCTCCGTCTAGTCCCCAGAACACTGCTTTACCTGCAATCATGGCTTCTTCTAACTGTTGTTCCATGGCAACATCAAATGCCAATAATTCAACTTCCTTGACTTCATCTAACGTTAGATATTCTGCATCGAGATCGCCAGCTAACACTGCTTGGATAACCATTTCTCTAGATTCTGTGATCATCGTGAGTTCTCCACTTTGACAAACCGTTCTTTAAATGCGTCAATCAAACAGTTGTATTGTTGACCTTGTTGATTACTGTAATGTACCCACGATCCATTCATGTTATGATCAACAAATCTCACTGTAAATTCCTTGCCTGTGGCATCTTTATAAACTGCTCCTTGCATGCTCTTCTCCTTAGTACTGTGCTCTTGCCAACCGTGCTTCTCTTGCACGATTCCAACTTTCATCCAAACTGGTTCTAAAAATCTCATCAAAAATTTTGTCTGCTATGTTGTATCTACCCGGATCGTTATCAACTTCATAAAACTCATAGCTCACTGTCCATCTTGGTACAATACTCATTGCGGCTTCACCATCGTGCAGTGCTGGCAAACTGCGCCACTGAAACAATAACCGATCAATGACCTGTTGCCAATAACGCTTTGACCAAGGTGAAATGGCAGATTCCAATGCCGATCTAGCTGAATCTAATCGTAGTCCCAACGACTCAGCCTCTTCTCCAATAAATCTAAAACTGCGTAGGTCTTGTGTGATTTCTTTTTCCATGTCCGCTCTTGAGTGTATCGCTATTTTGTAATTATAACAAATGACCTATTTCTGGTCAACCAGCCCATTTTAATACAAATGCCAAATAATCACGTTCGTCGTCAAAGAAAAATATGTATCTTCCGGGTTTGATATCACTAGACATTTCGGCAAGTTGCCACCGCCATTCATCTCGAAGTTCGTTTTTGCACCAATCCAGCACTGTCTCAATCATTCCAAACGGTTTGACAATTTCCTGAGCATGATTAAAGCTTTCTTTTTTCCTGTATATCACAGCAGTATCAAGTGGAGGGTGTTGTAGTGTCATTGTCTGAACCTCAATTCAAAAAAAGTAGCCATAGCCTGTTCCGTAAAACGAACCTCTAGGCGTCGGGGTTCAGTTTGAAAATAACTAAATTCGTCTAGCACTTCTGGATACCAAGCCCATGTAAAATCTTTACCATCAATCAAGTTGTATGTGTTGACCAATTGATTCTTGATAGCAACCGCGTCAACCGCTGATATATTGGGTATTGACACGTTGTAGGTTGTAGGTTCTGTCAAGAGCTTCCTTTAACTTGGATTGCGGCAACTGCCATTGATCATATCCCATGGCTATCCCACGTATATATCCTTCAGATGGTGTGCCGGACTTGGGATCGGTCATTTCATAGAAGAAAAACCACTGTCCGTCTTGGCACCAAGTACGTTTGGTATAGTAGTTAGGATAACCTTCAAACACATCCAGTGACTGTTCACATTCTGGTGTGAGTTCCCAGAGCACACCATGTACGCTACTGCCCTGCTTAGGTTCAATAGTAGCATGGCAGTACAGTTCTAGTTGCCACTTGCGTAATTCAAATGCACCAATAGGTCGGGCATTAGGACAGCGCCAGGACATGTCATCGGCATTGATGTTTGCTCCATAGGCCAGATAGAGGGTTCTATTTTGGTTCATTAGTTGTTTTCATCCTCAACACCATATAGCCCCTCACTATTTCTGTTAATATTATTAAGTGTGCTGATTGTATCTAGTAATTCTTGAATCATGTTAGCAATTTCGTACCCACAAACATCTATTTCATCAATTCTTCCGCTTCGTAGTGTTGTGATCATTTGTTGTGGCGTCATTTTTCCTCCAAAATGTCTAAGAGCTATAATAATACTATTATAAATGATTTAAGATTTTAAGTCAAGCTAAATAAAGGTGTAGTTCGCGATATTGACCGTATCCAACTACCCTAACGCTTTGAAGGAGCATCAGCTTGAAACTTACTTATTATGTCTACGCCTACCTTAGACAAGATGGCACACCTTACTATATCGGTAAAGGAACCGGACAACGAGCTTGGTATGGTAAACACAGTGTTACTATTCCAGAATCCAGCCGAATAGTTATTCTTGAAAGCCATTTGACTAATTTAGGTGCAATGGCTATTGAACGTCGCTTGATACGATGGCACGGTCGCAAGGACTTAGGAACAGGCATACTATATAACAGGACAGATGGCGGCGAAGGTGGCAATGGCGCAATCAGAACTCAACAACAAAAAGACTATCTAAGAAAAATTGTCACCGGCAGAAAAAATTCAGGAGCAAGTAGACCCGGAAAATTAAACACTTTTTATGGTAAGAAACATACAGCTGAAACTATTGAAAAATGTAAAATAAGTGCCGCAAAAGCCATGACTGGCAAAAAGCACGCTAGAATATCTTGTTTATGTTGTAGGAAAAATGTTTCTGTAAATACTTTCGCCGTTTGGCATGGAGAGAAATGCAAGGTTTAGCATATTTGTTCGCTAAATTTAAGTGTCATTATGAGTGCATCTTGCTCGAGTCGAAAATACCAAGTCATGTCGTTGACATTGGCATCGGTGATATACCGATCACCGGGCAGGCCAAACATTTCCATTGCCTGCGCACATATTTCATTCCAGGCAGTGACTGTGTCTAATTGATGACTCCAAGGAATTACAACAGGATATTTAAACTCTTGATCTTGCAAGGTACTTGTCCTTGATATATCGTTCGCACCAATCGATTTCTCTAGTAAAGAACAATAGGTTGTCTTCAACACCGAAAAAATTGCAGAAGCTTTGTCCGTAACGCTGACCAAGTAAAGCATCTGCGGTAAACTGTTTTTTCCAATCTTCATATGCCGCGGGCTCTATGGTTCTATATTTGTCAATCTTTGTAAAAGTAGTTCCAGTGGTATACCAAGGTCCATTGATCATACAAACAATCCATAAATGTAAACTCCTAGCAAGACAAAGTTCACGGCAAACAAACTCCACTGTTGTTTAAGATATGCTGTGAGTAACCAAAGTACTGAGCCAGCATTGAGAATCCAAATTGTTGATGTCCACTTTTGTACAATACCTACTGCTGCCACAATCATTACTATAGTAGCTAACCATTCAATAACAAATGTCACGCTGGCAGGATTAATCCACTGGCGTTTGAGTATTATTGGAATAGGTCGGTTGTTGTTGTCAATTTCTGTGTACATATCTACCTTGTTATTATCGGATACTGTATTATAGCACACTATTGCCATTGTTGTCAACTTCGAGCCATGTGTAGTCACCTAACCATTTTACTTGGCAGATATACTCATATTCTTCAGGAGCTCCAGTGGTCCAATCTTGTGGACCATGATGAGTTAGTCTGGTTCCGCCACGCTTGGTGTCGTTAACTAACCAATAGGTTTGGCCATGGTAAACTTGGAATTCATAACGGGCAGCATGTACCATGTCTGTGATGTCCAAACGTCGTTTGAGTTCGGCTGCTTGACGCTGTAGTACTTCTACCAATTCGGTAATTCGGTTGTATTCCTGTTGAGCATGCATCCTTGACACATTCAACATAATGTCTTTTTGCTTGGTCACAGGAACCAAATCAAATTTTGGGCCACCTACATCAGTAGGATAGGCTGTGATATTACGATTAAAAAACTCAATTAAACCACCAGTGGATTCAGAATCATAACTGGTTCTTCCATCTGCAAGGTTGCTTGTTTTTTGTTTTTAGGATTCTGTGGATCGTCTGGTAGCACGGGTGTTTCCATTATTTGACTAATGTCCATCCTTTTACTGATTTGAATCCAGGTTGTCGAAGTGCTACTCTTCCTACGTGATTTTTATCAAGATTGTAAGTTGTATATAAATCATATCGAGTCATATTTACAATTTCTTGTGTATAGATATTTTTCCAAGAATAAACTTTATGATCAAATTGAACATGATTTTTACCAGATATTTTATTTGCTACCTCTGGATTTTTCATAGGATTGTAATTGATCATGCGTTCTTTAATATGTGGCAAGTGTGCTGGATTACGATTGCCTGACATATTTTCTTTGAATTCTTTGGTTTTAGAAATATGTTTGTCACCTAGAGCTTTCATTCGCTCGCTAGCACGCTTACGATTTTCTTCACGCTTGGCAGGATTTACATAGCCGGGTCGTTTTGAATGGTGATACTTTCCTGACACAAATCCTTGACCTTCTTCGGGTTGGAGGTTTGCCCAGTCATTAGATTCAACCACATTCCATAGCGTCGAATAGTATTGTCCTACTTTTTGAATTTCAGTTGGGTCTTCAGTTTCCAACAAAATTTCAGTTGAATAATCTTTTCCGTGCTGTTTTAGGTGATAAGACCAATAGAGGCCGCTGCCTGGATAAGCGTGCGGATCGGAGTCTGTAGTTTTGCCAAGATACTTTAGCCCAGTTTGATTATGGGTCTTGACATAGAGGTAAATAGGCATGCTGATGATTCCTTTTCAATCGTTAGAGTAGTTGGAGATTGCCGTCTCGCGAACTACACCTTTATTTATCGCGAAACAGTTCTTCTATGCGACGCACAGGATCCGCATCGGTTTCGTCAAGTTGTTCTTCTAACGGTTCACCATTTTGTAGATAAACCATTAGAACATTATCATCACTGATACGCACTACATATTCGCGACGGTCACGAGTGATACGACCATCCATTTGAACATTAAATGAGCCGTCTTCGTTTTTACCAAGACCACTTAGTTTGTAGTTTGGAAAGCGACGGGTCATATCTCCGGCAATAAGATTGTATTCTTCGTCAGATAATCTGGAAATAGGCTTTTCAGAATTTTCGATAAGATTTATGTATTCGCGGAATGATTTCATAGTATTGTATTTATGCCCACTTTAATAAAAATAAAGTAGCTTCTTCTTCGGTGTCAAACGGCCACTTAATACAGTAAATATCGTTCTTTTCATCTAACACAGGGATATTCTTATATCTAAGGATGTTATTGTTATCAAACCACTCATTCATCTCTGGATTGTAGTCCCACCATTTGGAATCATATGGAAGAGTAATGTAAACCTTTTCTTTCATTTTTTTATTGTAATTACGTTCTATTATAGTCATTAGATTTTCTTCTTGGTCAGAACACTAGTTCCCATGAAACTAGTTTGAGGGCTTTTTGTTCGTGGGGTCCATCAAACGCTGCAAACTTGACATAGGATTGAACTTGGATTTGGGGCTGACTGAATAGTCCACGCAACATAGGTAACAGCGGATCTGTGCCTCGGCACTGAATTAGCACAGCATGTTGATCTTGATCTCGGTACCAAAATTGCACTATTTCCCCGCTTTTGCGAGTGCGAAAGATTTCCTTTACAGGAGCGAGTACGTACTTGTTGTGGGTTCTGTTCAAAGAGCGTTCGTAGCTTTGTGTGGATTCAACCACAGAATCAATACCACAGTCTTCTGTATAGAAATAAGGCAACTTGTACAACAGGCCCAGTTCGTCGGCTGTTAGATGATACAGGCCGCTTAGGAACTGTGCTGTTTTTTGTTGGTACTCGGTGAGCTGACGACCTTTTAGTGCCTGCATGGTATAGCGTTGATTATAATAATCTCTGATACGCTGTGCCATCGCACGGTCTTCCGACGCGGCCTTTACCACATCAAGATTGGTCCAGCGGCGCTCGGGCATGTCCTTGAATATTCTCCAGCTGGCACAACTTAAAGCCAATGGATCGTCAGAAAAGGTGGCCTTGGGCGATTCTAGTTTTTGTTTATGGTCTCTAGTGTAAAACTCGTTGTCATAGGTCACTGTCAAGTCTTTGGCTCCGGCGCCAACATCCAATGATTCAAACAAATTTTTCAACTGGTCAGACAAATCAGTTTTGTTCATAGTATTTCCTTTAGTTTTTCATAAACAATTTTAGAAATTTTTTCATGGGCTTGCAATGATGGGTGAAAGTTGTCATCGTCTAACAATTTATTTGTTGCACTATAATCATACATACTGTTATGCCCATCAAGTTTGATCATATGTAACTGATGTTTTTCAATAACTTTTCCTAATACCGAATGAGTTTGATAATCTTGCATTGTTAAAAAATAAAATTTAAAACCACGTTGTTCCAACATACACATAAAAAGATCTATTAGATTTGAGTTTGAGATTTCTACTTGATCTAGCCCTTGATTTTTTCACACAACTTATTAAAGTTACACATGCGATCAATGTATGAATATGGAATCAAATCCTGTGACCACGGAATCCACTTACATTTATCAGGGTGATCAAAATCACAAGGAACATCAAGCCTTCCTGGTTCTGTAATGTTAAAAACAATCAAAGTGTTTTCAGGTGAATAGTTAAACCTATTAAGCAATTCAATAATTGAATTAACAGTTAGAACAATTCCGTGAGAGGAGCTGGCTACATTTACAAAACTTTTTACATTTAGAAGTGTTGACAAAAATCCAGACCATGATCTTGGATTCAAAACTTTGAAGTTAGGATCATCAATAAAACTACAACCGCCTGCACTATCCTGTGTAGGAGGGCAACCCCCAATGCCGTTAGCAGTAAAACTACACCCCCCGGATATCAAATTTTTGTAGTTTAATCCCATAAGTTTTGATAGTATTTGCCAAACAAACGGAAGCCGTTGGCCTTGCGTTCTTGGTGGCGTTTTAGGCCGTCCCAGTCTACTTTGCTCCGACTAAGGTATTCATTAGTGTCTTTGATAAAATCTTTGACATCTCCGCATTCGCTGTGATCAAAGAATTCACTTTCGTCGTCATCACGGACTTTTTGTTCAAACGCCCAAATCATCTCTGCTAATACATAATCCCAACGAGCAAAGTGATTATCGTCGATGTCCCACTCATTTTCTTTAGCAGGAGCACTGGTAGACTTTAATTTTACTGGTACGTCGTCATCATCTACATTAGGAGCACCATATTTGGTTTCATGCAGTTGTTTTAACATAGGCAACACAATCATTGCCAGTGTCGAGTCCATTGACCAAGTATCCCAACGATCAATTTTTACATATTCATGTCTTGGACGCACACGTTCACTGACCCACTGCAATACCTTGCACGCAGGTTCCAAGCGATTGCTCCAACGTTCAACCCATGGCTCGTCGTAGCTGATGTTGTCCCAGTCCAGCCAGAACAATACACGTTCCAAAATAGTGTATGGGCTTAGCCAGTGATTGCGATAGTTTGAGATGTATACTTTCATTTGTTCAATCCAAAAGTTTCGTTGATTACTTCAACTGCAGCCGGAGCCAATCCTGCTTGTGCTATTTTAGCACATTCTTCTGCTACAAGTCTAGCAAAAAGATCTAAGCCTTCTTGATCGGGATTGTAGTCAATGCCAGCTTGTTGCTTGAGTTTGGCAATGATTGAGTTCATTGTGCGCCAGATTCCACCCACTGTTGCAAAGGATCATAGTTTAATTGATCCCAAGCAGTGTCTTGGGGCATGATGTCGATTTGAGTTCCTTGAGCTTGAGCTTTGTCAATCAAGTTTGACAACACATTGCCGCCATAGCCATTGGTACCGTAGCCTTCTTTGTGGCAACTATAAACCGAACCCGATGCTCCATCAAACTCCCAACGCTCATCAACCAAGGTAGCTCGAGTGATGCCCGAATTCAATTTCCACGAATCTGATCCACCGTAGCCGCCTGACCATGATGCAAACACTTTGTAAATTGTTTCTTGTGGTGCGTGGATTTTTAGCACACACCAACGATCCGGTTGATAATCACTCATTGTTGAACTCCAAAATGATCACGCAAGATTTGATATAATGCAAATTGATTGTATCCGTGGCCGCCGTGACTGATTGTTTCATGACTCATACGGTTGCAACATTCATCTACGATCAACTCGGCAAAACAGATAGCTTCGTCTTTATTACATTGTAAGCCAGCCTGTTCAGCCAGTTGTTGAATAAGTTTGTTCATTTTTCAATCCCCATTGATTCTTTTGTATAATCCAAAAAGTCACCACGTTCGGTTCTAATTAATTCTGCACTGCTATCTACAATTTCAATTTCACAATCATAGTGTGTGATATCATAGTCCACAAAGTCGTGATTGCTATCATACTGGCGAAACCATATCTGTCCATCCATGCCACGGATTAACAAGCCACGTTGGCCCAGAGCGGGCTTACTGCTCTTCATAGGTCTTGAAATATTGGTGCAATGCGTCGGCAGCTTCATTGTAGCCGTTGAGTTGCAAACTGCGCACAGCATCTTTGGCCACCAATTTCACAGTCAGCGGCAAGTATCCGCGACTAACTGCAGGATAGTGACTGCCACCTACTTCCAGCGCCAATTGTTTAAGTTTTTTATTCATCATACAATCCAAAATGTTTTCTAATTAAATCGCCATAGGTCAGTTCCGGCAGTGTAGTTGGGCGATCGGCCAACTCAGCACATTTGTTGATGAGAATTTGAGCAAAAATATCCAACACTGCCAAATGCTCATTGGGCACACCGTTGACTACTTCTTGTAATGAAGTCACAGCAAATCCAGCTCGGTCAGCATAGTGTTTAATTACTTCATTCATTACCAACTCCCATCGTCGATCCACACACGCACAGTTATTCCTAAAAATCCGCAAGCCCAAGTGCGTTCAGTTGAGCACCATTCTGTTGCGGCTTCTTTTCGTGCCCAAGGCAACACCTGCCACCACAGCGGATTCAACGTTACAATGATACTTACACCACTGTATCTACAGTAGCTCAATAACTTGGAGCTCAAACTCTTGTGCTCTTTGCTCATATTGAATATATCCTCTTGGGTTGCATACTACTCGAGTTCCACCAATGCCATAGTCAAATGGATCATGCATGTGTCCGTGTACCCATAGTTGAATCTGCGGATTATCCTGAATAAACTCGTCCATGTTGGTGTAAAAATTACCATTCATCAAATCGTCATTGGCATACTTTGGGTGAATACTTGATGGACTGGGTGCGTGATGTGTGATCACAACAATCTTGTTGTCGGTGCGCCCTGACTCCCGGTAATTTGCCATACATGCTCTCAAGTAGTCACGCATTTGTCTGTGATCGCTTAGGGCATGTTTGGGCAAAAACTTCCAACTTACTCGGTCATTGGAGTTCTTAACACCGCGATAGTCATTCATAGAACGTTCAGCATTGAACATGGTAAAACTATCCATGTCATTGAAGTCAGTCCACAATGTACCACCAATGAACTGATAACCACCATACTCAATGGTTTCTTTATCCAGCATTTTAATATTGGCAATTTGGTGATGATAACAAAAGTTATTCCAACTTTCAACACCTTTGGCAAAGTCTCCTGAGTAGTGCTCGTGATTGCCCATGACATAAAAAGTCAAGGGAAAGTTATTGCTTACTCTCTTGAAAAAGTCGCGAGTTCTATCGCCACGTTCACTTTGCTTGTCCAAGTCTTTGAGCATGCAAACATCGCCAGCAAGAATCAAGAGATCCACACCAGGGTTGTTGAGTGTGATGTCTCCGAACTCTATGTGTAAATCACTGGCTAGTGCTAGTTTCATCTTTTAACCTTAATAATTGTTCTACCAACTCTTTGACTGCTGGGTCTTCTGCTTCACCTTCTATGTATGCTGTCTTATTAGGATAGCGATCTTGAAAACGGTCAATGATTTCACGAGCATCAGTACCTTGGCAAATAAACTGTTTGTCTTTGCTATTATAGCAGTAGTACAAGCCGTTGTCAACTTCTACATCTAATCCTATCATTTGATCTTCAAGTTGTTGCACTAACTCAGTTAGAGCTTCCTCTAACCGATCGTTGTAATGTTTTAACCAAAAGTAAAAGATTAGCAATCCTACCAGTAGTACTGTGCCGACAATCATCGTAGCATTGCCTACCCAAATCAAAGTTTCACTCATTAGTGATTCTCGTCCTCAACACAATATAGTCCTTCATTATTTCTGTTGATATTATTAAGTGTGCTGATTGTATCTAGTAGTTCTTGAATCATGTTAGCAATTTCGTAACCACAAACATCTATTTCGTCGAGTCTTCCGCTTCGTAGTGTTTTAATCATTTGTTGTGGTGTCATTTTTCTTCTCCAAATTTGTTTTGGGGTTATTCATCTTTGATCAAGCCCTTGGCTTTAGCACCTTCAACATACCATTCGGTCAAAGGTTCGTCATCTTCGTATTCAGCCATAGTTTCCGAAATACCAAACTCTGCGTCCAATTCTGTGGGCAATTCGTCAGCTACTTCACTGCTACTTTGTCCGGAGAATTCATAGTAATCATCATCGCCGTTGTCGTATATACCAGCAAAACACATACCAGATTCATAATACATGCCATACACCCTAAAGCCTTGATCTACCAAACTATCATAGGCCGCACACGGTGGTGCCCAGGCTGAATCAAAATAGAAACTGACCGCTGTGGCACTTTCAATCACAGGATCAGTGTCCCCACCCACGTCCCACTTACAACCCCAAGTAGAGACTGACCAATCGTAATTCCATTCGCCGCTTGGGTTAGGAATTAAAGTTTGTAAGAATTCGCCTTTTCGAAACCCCTCTACTGCTCGAGTAATTTGTTCAGGATCTTCATGTTCAAGTCTTAATGTGTTTGAGCACCAGTTAGGCATAGAGTTCTCCTAAAATTTAACTATATGTAATATTATAGCATTTTGGCAATTTCAGGTCAACCGGGGAAAAAGTTGTATTGTTGTTACGGAGTATAAATAATATTATTATTCAAGGACTAGACTAATATGTGTGTTTACTGCGGCACTAACAAATACCGAAAAATTTACCAAAATCACTTTGGGCCAATCCTAAAAGAATCAGATGGCAGAAGTTATGAGATACATCATATCGACGGTAATCATAGTAACAATAATCCAAATAATCTAAAATTGGTTACTATCCAAGAGCATTACGATATTCATTATGCACAACAAGATTTTGGAGCATGTGTATTGATTGGAAAAAAGATGAAGAAATCTCCAAAAGAGTTATCAGCCTTGGCTAAAATAAATGTCCAAAAACAGCTTAATAAAGGGACACACCCATTTCAAGATAAAGAAAAACAAAGAGAGCGAGTATTAAATCAAGTTAAAAACGGCAGTCATCCTTGGTTAGGCGGGGAGATTCAACGAAAAAGCAATCTAAATAGGGTAGCGAACGGTACAAATCCGTTTTGTGGCCCGGAACTAAATCAAAAAATGTTAGATAACGGAACTCATCCATTAATGAGAAGACCGGACGGTACTAGTGTAACTTCTGATCGTGTTGCTAACGGCACGCATCCATGGCTAGGGCCTACTACAAACCAAAAAATGTTAGATAACGGAACTCACCCGTTTATGAAACGGGCCGATGGAAGTAGTGTAACTTCTGATCGTGTGAAAAATGGTACTCATAATTTTATCGGATCCAACTCTAATTTAGCTCGTATAGTAGCCGGTACTCACCCTTCACAAACAAAAAGACCTGCCCGTATTGTGAAAAAAATGTGTCTTTGCCAATGTTTTCAAGATGGCATGGCGATAGTTGCAAAAAGAAACCCTAGGCATTGCACCTAGGGTATATTATCAAATAACCACGAATGGATTATTTAGGTGAGTATTAGATACCTAATGCAAGAGCACGATAACCAGCTGCTACGAGTGCTCTTGATGGTTTTCCGATTACATATTCTGTAACCTGCACACCATTTTTGGCTTTGCGGCTGTTTGTATACACAGCAAATCCGTTTTGGCGGATACGTGATACTTCAGCTGACAAGTTTTTTACACCCATCTTTGAAGCTTGGCTCGCTGTCAATGCTTTGCCTGATTGTAATGCTTGGAAAACTTTAAAAGTTTTTGTTTCTGGATTAAAATGTTTCATGTTTTTACCTTTCTAAAATAGCTGTTTACTAACAGCATAGGTTTAAGTATACAGTAGTTCTGCCCTAGGGTCAACAGCCTTTGGCTAACAGTTTAGCCATAAATAATGAAAAAGGCTAAACTCTACCCATGGCAAATCAAATTATTATCGATATCGGCGCTGTTGCAAACGACGGCACAGGCGATCCATTACGTACCGCATTTGGTTACGTTAACAACAACTTTAGTAACATTTGGGCAACCGGTGTTGCCAACTCAAACGTTGCATTTGATGGCAACAAATTAATAACTGTTAATACCAACGGAAACTTGATATTAGCACCCAATGGCACAGGTAAAGTACAAGCCAATGTAGACATTGTGCCTAACATGGCCAACTCAAGAAATTTAGGTGCGTTAAACAATCGCTGGTCAACGGTTTATACTCAATATTTGAATGTTTCCAGCAATGTGGATTTCACTGGAGATGTCACAGTCGATGGTAATTTAACTGTCAACGGTACAACTACTACCATTAACACTGCCAACGTAGACATTGAAGACAAGGTCATTACCATAGCCTACGGTAGTCCAAATGCTGCTATAGCCAATGGATCTGGAATCACAGTGGCTGGTGCCAATGCCAACATTATTTGGAGCAACACAGCAGGTTGGACCCTAAACGATGCAGTTGTTGCCACTGGCAACATTACCGCGCCATATTTTTTAGGCAATGCCAGCCAAATGACTGGGTTACCCGAGGCTGATCCTGCAGGTTCAAACACACAAATACAGTTCAATGATGGCGGTGCGTTTGGTGCCGATGCTGATTTTTACTTTGATAAAACTACCAACACTTTGGTGGTCAACGGCAATTTAGGAGAGCATTCAGCAGAGTTGGGTGCCACTGGTTTTACTGAATTAAACGCCAACGTTATTTTGCAAGTCACTGCCAATGCCAATTCATACACGCAGATAAACTTTCAAAACATCGACAATGGTTCAAGCGCCACCACTGACTACATTGCCACAGCAGCATTTGGCACAGATTCAACATTCTTTATCGACATGGGCTACGCTGGCGGCGGATATGATCAAAACAATCCCAACAACAGTTTGGGCAATGCGTTGTTCCCCCAAGACGGCTATGTGTACACCCAAGGTTTGAATGGAACCTACGGTAACTTGGTACTTGGTAGCAATGAAGCCAATGGTGTGGTTAGAATCATTGCCGATGGCAGTTTTATCAGCAATATTGTGGCCACATTCAGCAAAGATGGCATTGTTACCAAAGGCGACATTGTTCCTGTTGCTTCAAACACGTACAGTCTGGGCAATGCCACAAACCAGTGGTCAGACCTTTGGGTATCCAATGCTACCATCTTCATGAATTCAGTGCCTATCAGTTTGACTGCAGGCAATGTATTAACTGTTGACGGCGAAGCAGTATTAACTAACGACAGTAACACCACAATTACTACCACTGGCAACATCACTGGTGGTAATATTAATACTACTGGACAAGTTGTAGCCGCTGGCAACATCACTGGTGGTAATTTAATTTCCACCAATGGCTTATATGCCAATGTCGATTTAATAGTTGGGGATCGAGCCAATGCATCAGCATCCAAAGGTCGCTTTGTATCCAACAGTGGATTTATGTACCTACAAGTTGGCAACGGAACACCAGATAGCACAGGCAATATAGTATTTTCACCATATCAAAGTTCCACAGCACGAGTAACAGTTGATACAGCCAGCGGTAATATTACTGCTGTAGGCAACATCACAGGCGGTAACATCTTAGGCAATGGTGCGTCGATGACTGGAGTAGTTACCAAGACCACAGGCACTTGGACCGTGACTTCGGGCACAAATACCTACAGTTTCACAGTGCCACCAAGTGGCGTTTATCAGCTATGGATCGAAGGAAACATAGCCAACGGTATTATTGCATACAATGCCACAGTGTCGGTAACCAATACTAATGTACCAGTGATAGGTCAACAGTTTGCCTGGAACTACGAAGGTGCTGGTAATCCTATAGCGTTTACTAGCATACCTGCCCAGATCATAGGCACTGCCGGAGCAATATCAAACGCCAGTCCTGTTGTAGGCACAACCACCAACACTTTTGATTTTGGTATCAACAACAGCAGTGGAAATACTGTGACTGTGAACTACGGTTATACTAAGATATCGTAATGGACTAGGATACAGCTTGCAGTTCACTGACGTGTTTGCAAGCTGATCTAAAACGAAATCCGGCACAGGTACACAACCACTCACCGTTGTCCTCACTTACTGTATAACTGTCGCCACGGCTACCTGCCACAGTCCAGGTACGTCCCACAGGTTTGTCATCCACTGAGTAACCAAAAGTATTTGGAATTTCCTTGAACTTACGACCTGAAGTTTTGAACTTCATTGGTACACGAAAACGTTCCACAGCACCACCACTTGCTCGAATATAAGCAAACATCTTGTCCTTACTATCATTGACAAAGTAGATATGATTTGGTGTGTCCCATTGGGTGATTTCTTGTAAAACTTTCATAGTTTTTCTACACGCTCATATTCCGTGGCACGCTCATCCAACCACTGTGCCACTGAGTTTAGGTCAGCAGCCAAGTCGCGCAACTCGGTAGAACTTAAATATGTTTTATACGTATCACCACAGGCATCCGTTATCCAACCTTTAACTGTGCAATCTAACACATTAACTGTTGGTTGGAAGTTACCTAGAAAATTCAATGTTTCTTGTTCGCTTTCGGTGAAATCTCTCATAGTTCAACTCCAAAATGTTTATATAAAGCACCAACATCAAAATGGTCATCAGTTATAACCATACCAAACATAGCACATTCTTTAATAATCAACTCGGCGAAGCTTTCTAGTGGTTGATTTGCCAAAGACAAATCTAAATCAGCATCTAACCCAGCTCTTATAGCAAGTTGTTTAATCCGCTCATTCATATTAACTCCTTAGCAACTACCATCACAAGGTGCATCACCACAAGTTTTACATTGAACAGAACTCCAGTGACAGCCACTCATGGACATACCATCTGCGTCAACATCACCGCCACAGTCGGGACATTTGGCAATGTCTTCGTCTCTATAACTCTTTGGATAATTGTTCCAACCTTCGCAACACATCATATCACTCCTAATTTCTAACTATAATAATATTATAGCAAATTGGGTATTTCTGGTCAACCAAACGGTGCCAGCTAAGTCATTGATTTGTAAGGGATTTTTATCGAGCTAAGTCGTTGATTTATAAGTGATTTTTAGTTAAGTTATCCCAAACTTCCCCGTACCAAGGACGAAATGCTATGCGCCAACGCCCAGAAATATCGTCCACAGTTAGTAACAACTCCCACCAAGTTTCGTCAGTATCCAAGTAAACCACACGACGAGATTTTTTGGTACTGTTGCTTACTTGCTGATATACCCACTCAGCATCATTGGTAATACTTGGGTAGCCAACGCGATCTAAATCTTTAATAAAGACCATATCGTCATTGGCTCCAACCACTTCCCATTGTGCGTGTCGCATTATGCCCACCTTAACACAAACATAGTATAATCTTCTTCACTGGTAAAGCAAATTGTTTCGTGATGGGGCCACCAATAACTAGAGCCAAAGGTTTCAAAACACCATTTGACTATGTCATCCCAAGGTGCTACACCATTATATTGCCACTTGTATAACATTATTGTTTTGCCCTTACTGCTCGAGCTCGTGCTTCGATAAGTTCGTCGACATTACCTTTGGTCACAATATGTAATTTTGCAGTCATCTACGCTTTCTCCAAGTATAGTCGGTACCATCTGGTAATACACCATCTTCTACTGAATCAACTCCGGGCTGACCTATTGAGTTGGGATCTTCTGACGCAATGGTCACAAACCGATTGCCATTTTCTCGTAATTCACTGGCCCATGTCAGTGCTTCGTTTAGTGTTGCACACTCCACAGCGCCAGCCTCACTAAATGGGTCAATAAAAAATACTTGGTACATTATGCTGGCTGTTTTAACAGTGATACAATCAAGTCGGGTGTTAGTTCTTCAAACTGATCACCACGTGAATAGTACCAACGGTTGTCTTTGAACAAGTAATAGAATTCTTCATCAGCTTCAAACTCGTCCACAAATTCTTGTTCGCTTTGGAATGTTCTAAACTCAACATTTTCTTCACCACGATCACGGGCATAAAAGGTACATTGTTCAGCAATGCCATTGTCCAGATAGCGGGATCTGTCATTGAACGCATGTTTGCTACCAATTGCGGCACCAATACTGCTCATATCTCCCATGCTGATCAACTTGTTGACTTTGATACTATCCTGATAGTACAAGGCCAAAGCACGACCCATGTATTCAAGATAACCATCATAGTGACAGTAAACGGCTTTGACTACATCACCGTGTTTGATGCCAATCGCTGATCTTGTTCCCATTTATCGCTCCGTTTTTGACTGTATATAATATTATAGCAAAATGGTAAATTCTGGTCAACCTACTAAGTCATTGATTTTATTGGATATTTTTCTCTATATAAATCAATGACTTACGTCTACTTCTTGGCCGGTTTCATAGTTCCAACGAATGCTACTGCCCAGGGCCTTTAGTACGTCATACTTGTTTATTTGGCTTTTGCATCTGCTGGGCATACCTACACTACCTACCACAGCATTACAACTAGTACAACGATATCCGTGGCCTGCGGCGTAATCAAACTCAGCATCGGAGCCACAAGGTAACTTCATTATAAATGACATCATTATGCCCACCTCAATGTAAACATACTAGCCTCTCTACAGTCCTTGAACCACAAATCACCATTCCACGATATCCAACGCTCGGCAGGAACATTGTCATACACCCACTTGAACATTGTTGAGTCTTTGCCCATATCCTTGGCCAGTGTCCCGGGGCGAATAAAATCGTAATAATGAACGCGGTGCCAGCCAGCCATCTCTGCTAGATAATGATTGGATATTATCACGACCACCTTAGTGCAAAGTTCACAGCATCTTCATCACGTGTGAAGAATACTGCTTGTCCTGCTATATAATAATCTCCCCAACCTACGTGTTCATTACACCATTGGGTTGCTGGACTATCGTGATTCATAATAACATTCCAGTTGCCGACATGAACCTGTGGATATCCGGCCTCGTCCAATATATTCCACCATAATGGATAACTACCTTGGCCACGAACTTCGGCGCTTATACGATCAGTGAATGCTACTAAACTTTCTCTCATTACTAACCTTTGGTAATACTTCTATAATCTGTTCTATAAGTATCGTTTGACAAGTACTTCTTGTTACCCATGTCCTTGACAAACTCGCCGGTGCGATCTTTATAAACAGTCCTGTTCTTTATAACAGTGGTTGATAATACATTATCAATAAACACTTGGTTGGTAATAGATCGTTTCATTTATTAACTCCACTTCAATACTTTAACATAAAGAACGCTAGGTCTTGCTCTGTGTCAAACTCTACTTCATAAATCTTGAGATCCAAAATTCTAGCACCATACTGTTTGAGAACATCATTTACACCTTCCATGGTAGGTCCCTGAAATGCCTCCAAGTGAGCATGCAAGAAGTTGTTCCAGCATCGTCCCTCGCTTACAATATGCAATTTTGCAGTCATCATAGACCTCCAGTGGCCAGTACTGCGGCTGTGACATCTGCTTCTCTACGCACAGCCACTAGATAAGGTTGAGTGGTATAACTGCCACCGTGATCCAGGTACACACGCATCTTGCCCTTGCCAAAATTGGCACACCAGTTACCCTTGCCGTCTAAACGGTTGTTGCCATACACACGTTCAAAGTATCGAACCACAGCACCAATTTTTGGATCACTGGCATAGGAACCGTGAAAGGCATAGGTAAAACCTCGGTCAAACAGTTTGTATCTACGATCCAATTTTATGATCTTCATTATTTTTTAATGCCCAATGCTTCGCGTTCTTCCGGAGTGAGCTTGGACAGAGCCTGTTGCTTGAGCTCGTATCTACGAAGTCTGGCAGCTTTGTCAGCGGCGTCTTCGGCCATGGCTTCTTTGTGACCTTTCCACCAAGCTCTTAGATCATCGTTTTTCAGCAACACAAAATCTTCAATGCCGTTTTTTTCCAGCGTGTCCATAGCAATGTAAGCAAAGACAGTGAGCCTATCGCACTGTTTTTTCAATAATCGTTCACCGTTAGTGGCATAACTGCTCAAACGTGTTTCGTAATCTTTGGTCACAGCTTTGACTAGTTCTTTTTTACTTGTTGCCATGTTATTTTACCTTTTTTCTTTCTCAGCTTCAGTAGCACGCTCATCCAACCACTGAGCAATACTGTTTAAATCTTCGGCCAAGGCTCTAAGGTCGGGCGAACGTAGGTAAACTTTGCCGCCACCTTCGTCGTCATACATCCAACCTTTAATTGTACAATCAGTTTCTTTGATAGTAGGATGAAAGCGACCCAAGAACTCTAGGGTTTCTAGTTCGCGTGGTGTAAATTCTCTCATAGTTTAACCTCTTATCGGCTCAAGTTGATAATTCGACCTTGGAACTCATTAAAGCTCACTCTCCAAGGCACAAACATTTCGATACCCACACGACCTTTGTCTTCTGAGTCTGACCATGAATCGCGAATCACACGAATCCGGTAGGCTTGATAACCTTGCTCGGTGCTGTGAGCATCAACTACCTCACCTTCAATAAAACAATCCTCACGACCCAACATTGGTTTGAAATCATACGCACGAATTGTATCACCTTGAACCACTGTAAAATTCATTTCTGCTCCGTTTTTTGACTGTATATACTATTATAACCGATTTGACTATTCTGGTCAACCATGTCAAACTACCGCAACTTTCATCATTTTAAGGTAGTTATCGTTGGCACAAAGACGCACGCCACTGTGTGCTTTACCTGTAGTGTCAACAATGTCTTTGATGTCCATCCAAGGAATAGTTTCATTGGCAGCATTTAAATCTAACACAATGTTGGTAACATTACCAACCAATTGACCTGCGGCACTCGACCATGTAACTTTATCACCAATTTTGATCTTCATTTACAACTCCTTTTGCTTAACTATTAATAATATTATAGCAAATGGTGAGATTCTGGTCAACCAAAAGGTGGTATTTTGGTGTGTTTTTTAGGTGCTGTAAGTCATTGATTTTGTTAAGAAAAAATATCCTTATAAATCAATGACTTAGTTAATAGCTGACCATTGTCCCGGACTTAGGACTTATGTTTTGCAACTGCCCTGGTCACTTGCCGGGTTTGGAGTATTACATGTTATTCTTTACACTAACTCAATGCCCCTAGCGTCAAGCTCTTGTTCTAATAAACTGATAACAATATCATCTCTTGTGCCGCGACTTTGCAGACTTGTGTATAAACGAAGTTCATCTTTGAGGTCCATGGTACTTGACACACGAATAATATCTTTCATGTCATCTAAAGTCATTATACTGCCTCTACTTGTTTGCGTGAACGACGCTTCTTGGGTGCGGCTTGAACCAACAACTGCAAAGCACGCTCTGGAGTAATTTCTTTTACAGTCAGAGCTACACGAGCATTGGCTTCTTCGATGCTGAGTTTCTTCTCTTCAACTGTAACTTTTTTTCCCTGACGTTCAATTGCAAAACGAGTCGGAACCCGAACAGTGACTTGGCGTTTTGGCTTAGAAGTTTTACCAGCCACTGACTTCAACAATGCTTCGATATCAGCACGTCCGTTGGCAAAGTTTCTTGATAACAATTCTTGTGCGGCTTCTTGTTTGGTTTCAGCATTGAGATTGACCATTTCAACATCAGTGTCACCTAATTTGATCAACTGCTGAAAACGGCTGGGCTCTGTTGCAGTACGGAACTTTAGTTCACCAGCTACACGACTAACACCTGCGAAATAAATTGACTTTGACATGTAAAACTCCTTTGTTGTTTAACTAATATAATAATAGTATAGCAAAAGGTAGTTTTCTGGTCAACCGTTTGGGCTTGTTTTGGTATGTTTTTGTGGTGTGCTAAGTCATTGATTTATATAGAAATTTTTTTAACGCTAAGTCATTGATTTTAAACAATAAAAAAAGCACCCATTGTAGGGTGCTTTTTAATCTAAAAAATGATGTTTTAGAACTTGTGAACTAAGCCCACTGTAGTAATTCTATTGTCATCGGCTTGGGTTGTGCCTTCAAACTTGTTATAACCAGCATATGCGGCTGTGCGTTTGCTAAAGTTTTTAACAACCATTGCGCCAAATCCAGAACCATCTTTACCATTGGTTGTTAACGCTGTACCCTGAACATCTTGGTTTACATAGTGAGTTTTAAACTCATAACTGCCAGCAAATGGAACACTTGCTGAAACCATAGTCTGTTTAGTTTTATTTTCTGCTTGCTCATTGATAGTATAGTTACCACCTACTTCAACACCACGAATAACTGTTTTTACACCAATACGATCAGTTTGCTTGTCTGCTATACCAATCTCAGTGATCTTGGCCGAAGCTACCGCTGCATTAATTCCAAACCTATTATAGAAAACACCATAGCTATTCAAAGTTTTGGAACCATCATTGCCTGTGTTTGTGTCAAATGGATTATTTGAATATGCGTAAACGGCTTTAAATCCATAAAATTCCGGCGTGACATACTTACTAACGTTAGTATAGCGAGCACCTACTAACATACCGTTGTTTGGTGTGTCAGATAAGTTATACACTTGACCATAAAATGACATGTCTTTAATCGCATCATTTTGGCGGCCCATACTAAATGAACCAAGCTTGACACTGGCCAATTCAATATATGAAAAACGATTAAAAATTGCATCGTTTGTTCCAACCGTGCCCGAAGTAGCATTAAGGTCTCCCTCTAATACAAACTTAGCAGTCAGCCCAGAACCTAAGTCTTCTGTACCTTTAACACCTAAATTTGTTGTGTATAGATAATCACGTGCGGCATTTTGCTGAGCACTTGTACCCACTGGGCTGGTACCTTGTTTAGTAGTAGTAGTAGAGTTACCAATTGTACCGTAAACAGTGACATTAGATGATTGAGCATATGATAGGCCAAAGAACGCGGCCAAGAATGTTCCTAGTATTACTTTTTTCATTATTTCTCCTTTGAAATGAAATTTTAGCTGACTAGCGTATTGCATACAGTTGTCGGCGTTATGTATTAATAATACAATAAAGACATCATAATGTCAAGCGTCGATCGTGTTGTCTGACGTCATTTGGATAAATGGCGTTGTCTGTAATATTTATATACCATCTCACTAACCAGAGTTTTTTAACCATCCTTAGTCAAGTGTGCGCTTAGACGTAAATCCATCCTAGATTTTGAGTTTTATGTATCCAAGTAAAGATAGGCATATCAAACGTCAATCTCCACTTACCATTCCAACCTAGATAAGTTTGAGACGGCAACACTGATTCTAGTAAATCACTGTGTTCAGTTGCCCATAGCGCAGGATAGGTTGGATAATATATACCAGCCCAGGCAAATTTTGGATCAGAAATGTTATTCAGTGTAATATTATCAACAATTAATGCTGTGTTACTATCTAACTGATCTTTATTAATATGTTCAACAGTTAACTGATATTCGCCTGCTGGTAAATTATAATCTATGTTTATTATTGTCGGTGCATATATTTTGCCAGCATATAAAATATCGTTATTAAAAGATACTATTATTTCTGGTGTTTGTATTGACGTTAATAATAACTGACTGTTTAAATGATATAATCTAGTATCCACGTTGAGAAAACTCCTTGGCTAATTCTGGATATAACTCTAGAGCATTATATCTGTGAACATTATCCCAACGTTTACACCATGAAACTAACTCAGTAAATAACTTATCATAATTTTGAACCCTTGGAGATTGCAATAAGTTTAAACACTGCTCAATCTGAGTTTTAATAATTTTATCAATTTGATTTGGATCGCTTTCATTATAATCCGTATGACAATCAACTGTTGAGAGATTTAACTCCATTAATAAGCGATGATATTTTTCAACATATGCGTATCGAACCTCATCGGACAAAATTCCAACATCAAGATATGCTGGTTTATAAACTAATAAGGACTTAATAATTAACTTACGTTCATAACAATATTTTAATAAAGTATCATAATAACCAATAGTCAACGCACTTATAGCCGGTCGTACAGTTAAAGTAATATTAGTACCATTGCAATATTCAAGGTATCGATTGATATTATCAAGAACTAAATTTAGATCTGTTCCTTGACGTTGGTATGCGTTATGCTCAGTTATAGTTTCGATACTAATTTCAATTCCCACTCGACGGAATTTTTTTAATTTGTCAAGTAATCTTTCATTAAAAATTGTTCCATTGGTCACAAAACTAAACCCAACATCATACCGCTTTTGAGAAATCATAAAATCAATAAATTCTTCAAATCGAGAAGTTATAAGAGTTTCTCCGCCCATAAAATGAATATTTTTTAGTTCAGTGATATCAGCAATTTCGTCTATAGTTCGTTGCCATACTTCACTATCACGTGTCCAATCTGTGCCAATATAGTTTGATGCTTCGGTTATTCCCCACTTAACATACTGCGAAGCTATACTTGAGCTAGCTTCTGGTTTACACATCTTGCACGATAAATTACAATAGTTGCCTAGGTCGATATGTAAATCAACTGGCATGCCTGTATATACACCAAGATTGTTTTTTGAATACTCGAACTTGTTATATCCAGGAGATTGTTCATAACTTTCATTAAAGTTTGATTTAGTAAAGATGACGCTTTTTTGATTACAACGATGGCGTCTACTTGATGCACTATATTCTTCTTCATGGTAGCATCTTGAACAGATAGTGTTTTTATTATTTTGAAACATACTTAATCTAGCTTGTTTCATAGGCGCAGAATTGACCCATTCTGCAATAGTCATATTTTTAATATTATATTTTGAAGAATCGCTATTGGGATAGAGCTTGTGTGATTCTTGACAGCAAAACCCTAGGCTACCATCCCAATAAATTTGTAATTCATACCACGGAGCATTACAAAATATATTTTTATTTGGCATCTCTATTAGTTATGACCTTATCTGCTAGTCCATACTCAACGGCTTCTTGTGCTGATAAGAATGTGTCAAACTTCATATCGCCAAATAACTCGTCGTATGTTTTACCTGCGGTATTATGTTTAACATACAACTCAGTTAACCGTTTATTAATACGCTGGCTTTCTTCAAAACTGCGTTTTTGATCTTCAAACTGTAATTCTTGCACATGAACACTACCACTGGTTCCGCGTGTGCCCGAACTAACACGGTGAATCATTGTGCGCGACTCTGGCAATACAATACGCTTGCCAGGTGTGCCGGCTTGTGCTAGGAAACTACCCATTGAACATGCTTGTCCTAATACAATTGTAGAAACGTCACACTTGATAAACTGCATTGTATCGTAAATTGCTAGACCTGCTGTAACTGCACCGCCTGGTGAATTGATGTAAAAGAGAATATCACGTTCTGGATCTTCTGATTCTAAAAACAACAGTTGGGCAACAATTAAACTGGCACTGTGTTCATTGACATCTGTGTCTAGCATTACAATACGGTCTTTGAGCAGTCTACTGTATATATCATAACTGCGTTCACCTTTTGATGTTTGCTCTACCACAATAGGTACTAAATTCGGCATTGTTTTTCCTTTAAGAGATATTGGCAATAAGATAAGTATAACATATTCAACGGAAAAACACAATGCGTGACTTAATCAATCTAATCAAAAACATCGAAGAATCTCGAGGCCTTAGCGGCCGTAAACCCGGAGAAGTATACAGCCGCGGCAACACCGATGATGACAAAATTATCTTTCAAAGTTTGACGTTTTACCCAGAAGTTGGTAGTTTTACTAGCCGCGAAGAAACTGTAGCAGCGTTTGATGCTGTACAAAAGCAAGTAGGGCGCCCAATTGAAATGATCAATCAGCCCAGCAACAGAAATAGAGCATTTGGTATTGCTGCATTTGACACTGCTGTGGGCACACGATATTTGGCCAAGTTTGCAGAAGAAATCAAACCAGTGCGCGAACAAAATAAGTTTTTTCAAACCAAGGACATTCCTGGTGAGTTTAGTCAAATGGATGCTCGTGGTTCCAAAGAAAAAGCTGGTTACAAACCCACTGAAGTTTTTACCGAATTTAAAAGTCAGACTCCACAGTCTATATTGGCACAAATTTCAGCCAAGTTTGGACAAGACAGTGACGAGTATCGTGCAGCTGTGATCATTACTTCGGCCAAGAGTTTTCCAGTGTCGGTTCCGTCTGGTAACATGGACTTTGCTGGATTTAGGGATTACTTCTGCGAAATGTTACAACCTATCATACTGATCAATGGACAACCTGTCAAAGGCAATGCTGCCAAGGCCGCCGAAGTGTTCATGGGCAAAGGAGGATATTCTGATTGTGTAGTGAGTTTCAATACCAAACCCAGTGGTACATTATATGATTCATTGTTGATCAACACCAATGGCAAACAGATTAAATTGAGTTCAAAAGGCGCCAGTGGCGCCATGGCATCCAGTGTAAACTTGTTGACCAGCGTGCAAGAATTGGAGGCTGCAGGTATGACTCAGTTCCGTAAACAGTACAAAGATGTTGTCGATATCCTAGAAATCATCGATAACGGAAATCATGATTCGGGCCCATTGGAGTTGGCAGTTCAGCTCAAAATGATTACCCCAGCAGAATCACAACAGGTTATGACGCTGAAAGAATATGCAGGAGTTCAAGGATTTGACATTGATAACACCAGTCTATCAAAGAACCTCAAACAGATTTACAAGGATCGCACAGCAGACAATCCAGAAAAAATTGTTCCATTGAATCATTTGGTTTCAAGTATTGCCTACAAAGTGTGCAACGAGATCAATACCAAAACCAACTTTTCAGAAGCAGCAGCCGATATTCTCAACAACTCAGCATTTGTTCAAATGTATACCGAAGCCAAAAAAGGCAAAGGTGAGTTTATTATCCAGGGCTTTACCACTGTTTGGCCCAGCAAGTTGTTTACAGATGTAACCTTAGAAGCACAAAAAAGCTACAGTTCCACTGCTAGTTCCAGCGGTAAGCTAGTATTCAACATCAACAAAGAGCCCAAGGTTGTGCCCAACAAAGAACAGTCTGCTACTACAGATGCTCCGGGCCGAAGTCAAGCAGGCGAGCTAGTGGATTATATTCCAACAACAAGCACAGTTACAGCTCGTGCTGGTGGTGTCGAAGAGCCCAAAAAATTAGGGTCACCAAAGACCCTAGGGCGAAAACGTCAAGATTAATTTATTTTTTAAGTCGCTGATATAGTCACAGATGTTTAAGTGCTTGGCTTCATCTGCCGACAGCCACACATCCGATTCGGGCAACAAGTGTTTCTTGATGTCGTCATCGCTGAGTCCTGTGGCATCACGATACAGGTTTACCATGCGATCAAAAATCAATTCGTACTCTTTCATCTGACTGAATAATTCATGTGCTTTGGCGCCATCATTGCCCCAGGAATATTGATGACTCAGTATCGACGTATTTGGAGTAAGAACTCTGCGTCCAGGTTCGCCAGCAATAAAGATACATAATCCTGCTGATGCTATACTACCCAGTCCGATTGTTTTAACTGGTATCGAGCTACTACGCATTACATCAATCAGTGCAAATGCATCGCTTAAACTTCCTCCGTCGCTACATATCATTAGCAACAGCTCTTTCTTCTTTTTCTTGACCACATGATTTTCTACCAAAATCCACTCAACAATGGGTTTGATACTTTCAGCAGTTACATCGTCCATAAACACGTACATACCGTTGTCTTGCAACAGTTCGCTGTGATCTTTGTCGTTCAATCCGAAGTCTTTGTCTGTGGGCATTGTTTGGGCCATGTTAACGGTGTCCTTTAAGTATGTATATAATTATACTATATTTTCTGGGCATCAACTAATACTTATGGTAAAATGCATTACAAGTCAATTACAACCGTGTCCAGAAACCACGGTTATTTCTACTTTATCCAGGCGTTCCACAGGCAAACCTGTTAAATCAACGTAGGTATCCATCCATTTGACATAATCCCCTCTAACAGTTATGTTCTTGCCGGGCCCAAAATTTATATAATTCCATATCATGTGGAAATTAGGATAACACTGTTTTGACAGCTGATTGCCGTTGAAATCTCGAAGTGTGAGTACAATACCTGGACGTTTGTTCCATACTTGATCTTGAAACATTCTTCCAGTTATATCATCATCAAAATATGTTCGGGTATTGCGACTAAATCCCGGACGAGCTATTTCGACTTGATAAGAGCCCTGACAGTGAACTTGTCTCGACAGCAGCCCACACTCTGTTCGTTGATTGATTGCTGTCAGTGCTTCTGCCATGCTGTTGAGATAATTGATATTCCAATTGATATAAAAGCCCACATACAATTGTGCGGTACGTTGATTGGTATAAACTACTTTGGTTTTATCAAGTTTGATATCAAATGCACGATGTGGGAAATCACTCAATACTGTGCTCAGCAAACGATCACCGCTTTGACGTTGATGATTGAGTGTGGCAATTTGTGTGGCCACCCGTTCGCCTTCTACTCGGCCGTCTTTGGTGCTTTGATTCAGCAATCGATTGGCAATGGCACTATGCGCTACCCAAACTTTCATCTTGAGAATCACGCCGGCGGCAACATCGTCTCGTTGAACAATTTCAAAATTGTCAACATAGCCCGACGAATATGTAATAATTTCATCTCTGCTGAGTCGGCCGTTAGTGACTTGACTTTCACTAAGCACTAAACTGCCCAGGGCATGCTCAGTGGCCAATCTAAAACCTTCATTTTTGGCTTGAAAAAATGTTTCGGCCCGACTTTCTACTTCAATATAGTAGAGCTTTTTGCTGTCTTGCATGAGCCAACGACCCACAGTGATAGCAATACTCACCGGGTGAGGCGTAATAATTGAAGCAATATTTTGTGCATGAGCTGTGGTCAGCAACCCAGCACAAAGTATTGTCACCACCAGCTTACGCATGGTTACATAGCCATTTGGTTACGAATAGTAATTCGATCACCAGTGTGTTTTTGATCCCAGCGATATACCACACGAACATTTTTTCCATCATTGATCACTGTGCCTTCAACCAAATACAATCCTCCTAAAATGCCTTGGTTACGGATACGAATAGTGGTTTGCACTCGGCTTGCAATAGTCAACGCATCATTTCGAACTGCGGTATTCTCTTCACGGTTGACTTCACCTTTGGATTGAGCATCGTTTTCAACCTCTTCATCAACTGCAATACCTGCTACAGTATCTCTGCCGCGGTTGGTTGAAAAGTTGTTGGTTTTATTGTCTCGAGCTTTTTCCAGGTTCTTGCTAATCATTTTAACTGAAGTTGTAGTAGCAATAACTTCTTTGTTGATAAAATCGTTTAGAGATTTTTTAGCTTCAAGTTCGGCCACACGATATGCTTCTCTTGCGGCTGTTTGACTGTTACCCCACACAGCGGCATAGCCAGTGACTTCAATGGCCTGCAACTCTCCTGTTAGACTGTAGATAACTTTAACACCTTGACGCTTGAAATCGTTTTCTAAACGTTGTTCGGAAATAGCTTGTTGCGTGCCAGCAGGCAAATTTTGTCCTGTGCCAATATTGGCTACCTTGGTTGAGCTACAGGCCGATAAACCCATAACCGTTAAAACAGCTAAACCTAATACGGTTTTTTCATTTTGATTCCTTCATTAAAAAATCCAGTATGTGTAATTTAACACAATACTGGATTCTAGTCAACCGGGTCATAAACCCGTTACAAATCAATTACTTGCTTGCTGTTGATTTTTTCAAGTTTGCTTGAGCTTGTTCGGCGGCTGTTTGAAAAGCCTTACCAAAACTCTTAGCGGCAACCAAATTGGCACGAGCAAAGTTTGCGTTTGCGGCGTTCAAAGTCAACAATGTTTCTTTAACATCCGCCTGTGGCAAATATGTCAATACACTGGCCATTGACTTTTCAGCTTGGTCTACTAATGCGTCTACGTTGAACATCTGTTCGATTTGTTTGAAATTTAATTCCATTTTGCTTCTCCTTGTGATTAAGCGAGTTTTAAAGTTGCTACTGCCCGACCTATTCAGCACAGTATTCTTTTTAACAACTTTATTTATGCTGTGATGCAACATAATTAAACTTATTGTAGCAGATACACTCTATAAATACAACCATTATGGATATATGCGCTTTGCCCGGTTGCTCAAAACCTATTAAAAATTGGAGGACTTACTTTTGTTGTACTTCACATGCGGCAAAATATGGACATACGGATTTACCAAAACTGCCTCGCAAAGATTATCCAGAACAAAAACCAATCAAAACTAAACTAAAAAGTGGCGGCAATTATCATTATGTTTGCCTACACCCATGGTACCATACAAGTATTGGACTCCTGAGAAAAAGGCAAATATATAGCCTATATGGCAGAGCGTCGTAAGAAGAGAGATAAGTCTATGCCAATTTGGGCTAACAAAGAAGCAATTAAAGAAATATATATTAAAGCCCGGCAACTAACAGAAGAAACTGGTATAAAACATGAAGTAGATCATATCATTCCATCTAATCATTCATTAGTATGTGGGCTTCATGTAGAGACAAATTTGCAGATTTTAACTGAGTTTGAAAATATTTCTAAGAAGAACTATTTCGAAGTTTAGCAAGTCCTAATACTTGCAATACCCGTATATAAAACCAACCAATATCAAACTCCCACCAACGCTGGCTGAATCGAGCATTGGCACCATCTGCATGATGATTATTGTGCAATTCTTCGCCACCGATCCAAAATGCTATGGGCCATAGGTTTCTACTGGTATCTTTGGTATCGGTATTTCTATAGCCCCACCAGTGTGCTAAGCCGTTGATAACTCCAGCAGCCCAAAATGGAACCCAAGTCATCTGTATGCCCCAAATCAGCAATCCCCACATTCCAAACAACCATAGGTTGATCAGCAACATAATCGAAATACCTAATCTGCTGTGCGGTGCATATACTTTATTTTCTAACCAATCGTTGGGTGTGCCTACACCTAGTTGTTCAACCATGGCACGATCTTTGCTAGCCTGGTGATATAAAAATGCTCCGCCGAACAAAACCTTTTTAATTCCGTAGATTTGTGGGCTATGTGGATCAGATTCTGTGTCCGACGCTTGATGATGCTTGCGGTGTATTGCTACCCATTGCTTTGTGACCATTCCCGTTGTCAGCCATAACCAGGCTCGCATAAAATGGTTTACTGCTGGGTGAAAAGAAACGGCTCTGTGTGTTTGCCCTCTATGTAGGTATAGTGTAACACAGGCTATGGTGATTTGGCCCATTACCAGGGTATAGATTAGTTCAGTCATATATTACTTAGCGACCTTCCAGGTGTTTTCCAACAATTTAGTAAAAATGTTGCGATTCATTGATACAAACTCTTTGCCCACTGAAATCATGCTAGGAGGAGGTAGTTCAACATTGACTTCGCCTGTGCCATCCTGGTTGTGAATTTCCAACCCGTATTTTCTGCACAAGTGCTTGATGGGCTGATTCCAACTTAGGCAATGCAAGTACAATCTTTGGTATCTGCGATTTTGTGCCCAGGTCACTGCTTCATCCATGAGTCTGTCAGCGATACCTTTGCCTCGATGTTCTGCGGCCACAATTATACCAAATTCAACAGTGGTGTTTAGGTGTGTGGCCATGTGTAGCGCACCAACCCACTCAGACTCATCAAACGCAATCAAAAATTCATGCGTGCCCGGGTTAAATGCAATGCGATCCACAAGGTTCCGCACAAATCCGTGTGTAACATTGACTCCAAAATAATTTTTTAGAGTCTCTGGATCTTGGCGTAACAGCCAATCCCCGTACATGTCGTATTCTCCACGGGGAAGAAACATTGTGGTTATCATTTTAGTCGTTGTTGCTTATATGCCAAATATCGGTTACGGCCTTCGATCCACGCTTCTAACATGTCTACTAGATATTTTTGTATAGTCTTCATTGTGCGAATTCCTTTATGTGATGTAGAGACTCGTGGTTTCTACTGATGTACTTATGCATTTTATGTTGCATCTGCACAAAATCAGGCTTAATTTTAATCTATTTGGATAATATAGGGTTAAATAAACACAAGGAGATTTATATGTTAAACTTTATTAAAAAACTTTTTGGAACATCGACCGCAACAGAAATCAACGGCGTAGAAGCTAAAACTACGTTGGAATTTCATGAAGAAATTCGTCAACAAGTAGAGGCTGAAAAACCGTTTCCAGTGAAAGAAACAAAACCAGCAGTAAAAGCCAAGTCTGTAAAGGCAAAAGCTCCAGCCACTAAAAAAGCTCCAGCTAAAGCCACTGCTAAAAAAGCTCCGGCTAAGAAATCAAAACAAAAGTAATTTAATCAAGGCCACTGTGTCTACTGCTACTAAGAAGGCATAGTTGGCCAATCCACCCAGACTGTTTCTAGTCCATAGTGCCCAGGCAAAGATGGCACTGGATATCACAGTCAATGATAAAAACCAAACAAATGGCACCGCAGGCACTGTCCACATAAACAAGATGTTGGCTGCTACGCTCATAGACCACCCTACAATTTCTACTACACAGCGAACAGGATGTTCGCGATAGTCACGAGCTACCCATCCAAAGATATTGTCAAGCATTTGATATCTTGGTTAAGAAATTATCTGCATACCATTGGTGTGTTCTGGGCCCAGGGTGAGAATTGTCAGTACCGATGTCAATAAACATATTATCTTCATTTACGCTCGGCCATCCATAAAACTGAGTATAGGTAGGTAGACATACCAGATGCGAAGTAAAATCTGGCTCAACTAAAATTCCACCAAGATAAAGATTAACATTAATTTTTTTACAAAAGTTAATTACCTGATGTATTTTAGTTACAGCTTTGTAAATCATATTGGGTTCATCAAGTGTAAAGATACTCAATGTTGCGTTAAATTCTGGATGTTTTTTGTAGTATGTAGGGAGAATATGTTCTACCTTGTCATTTACATAATACGGAAGTCGCCCGGAACTGGTAATTCCCCAAACTATTATATCTCCAGATCTTATATCCGATCTCAAAATTTGATCTGCTGCCCACTCAATACTAGATCCAGGAGCGGTTAAAAACTAACAGGCAATCCTAAGTTATTTGCAATTAATTGCCCATATCTTTGAGATTTATCTACGCCAATTCCGTGACTAATACTGCAACCGGCTATCCATAGTTGTTGATGTGGAGTTATTCTATTGTCTGCTAACGTCAGCATCGGTTGTGCTAAATCCAATTTAGGAAAAACAACGTGTTTTCTACTGTAAAAGAAATGTAGATAAAACTCAGTCCAGTATTTCATATAACTAAAATTATTTTTTACATCGCTCCACTGTTGTTGTTCTACGTAGATAAGTTTATCAGCTTGACTTAGAGTGTCAATAAATTCAGAAAGACCATCAAAATCTCCCAATGAAGCATAATAGGTGCCGGATTTTAAATTTTTAAAATTATTTTGTGTAATTATTTGAGCTGCAGGGTCATATTCTTGTGCTTGTAATCTTACTCGATCGGATACATCCCCAACATATATTACTATCATTAATTTTTACTTTCTTTCCACTGATTGTACAACATTTCGCTGGCTAAGTTTTTGCCCTTGGCTTCGCACTGTATATCAAAGTCTGGTGAAAATGTCAATGCCCAATCATTTACTGCCGTGTTCCACATAAAATCTGAGTGTGCTCGTAGTTTTTGTTTTTTCAAGCCTTGACCCAAAAGTGACTCAAGATCTGGCCTAGTTCGGGAACAATGATCAACAAGAACATCTTCGCGACTAACACTGTAATGCATAGCAGGGCGCACACCACGCCAACTGTCAATAACCCGCCGTACGCGATCGTCTGACGGATTGATATATTCACCGGTGTGGACCCAGTGGTGATGTATATCCAATACAAGAGCGACATGCTCGCCCACAGCAAGAGTAGTGTCCAAACCATTTGATATCTCGTCGTTTTCTATAGTTATGAGATTGCGAGCCTCGGGAGTGAGTTTCTGTAGTGTACGCAAGAACTTGGTGGCCCCACCTTTGCCTGACAAGTGTACGTTGATTTTGAATCCATGATCGTGCCATGTAGCACCATAGCCCATCCAACGAGCCATGTCAGCATGATATTCGAATTCAAGTATGCTACGTTCTACAATTTCGTCGGCTTCTGAAGCCAACACACAAAATTGCCCAGGATGAAAACTAAGGCGCACATCCAGTCTGCGAGCAGTTTCACCAATGGGTGCAAAGATCTTTTCCAAGTGACGTTGAATGTTGGGCTGTTGCCACCATGAAATCCAGTTGGGTTCAGTGTAGCCTTGTAGCATTTCTGAACCTAAACGTACCATTCTTCGTTCTGGTGGCAATGTGGCCACTCGCTCAATCATTTTGACTGCAGCAGTGGCATTATGGTTCATGATATCCCACTGACGTTGTTCAGCCTCATCTCGGTGTTCGCGAAGCCATCGCATCGTGGTTGAACGCCCGTTAAGGTCCCGGTCTTTTGCATTGACTTTCATGCCGCCACATTCGGACGGATCATTGAGCCATTTGCAACAGAAGCCAAAGCGATTAAGTGTAGTCATACAGCTATTGTATGACAATGGCCAATATTGGTCAACCTATTATGTTGAAAAGAGTATCCTGGGTGACATTATCAACATTTTTTAATTCGTCAATAAGTTTACCATCTGGATGATCAATTAACAGCCATTGGACTTGAGGATTGTCATTTACTAAATGTTTTACTGTAGTTCGGTAATTCTGAGCGCGATGTTCTATCAATCGATCTGGATTTTTTGATTTTAATAACAAGTTGAATCCCAGCAATAGTACAATATCACTTTGACTGGCTGCCAAATGCATGGCAATTAATTCTTCTGGATTGTCTACTTCAAATGTAAATTGTCCTTCATACAGTTGAATTTGAGCCGGTCGATCAAGATCAATGTAATGTGTTTTAGGAACATAAAAATTACAAATTTCGTTGAATTTTCTTTGCAACAGTTCTCTGGATTTAGCAAGGTCATTGCAAACAACATTGTCGGTATTGCATCCTCTCCAGGTGCGCCAACCTCCCCAGATACTGCCAATGTTTTTAATTTTCTCCACATCAACGCCAGGATCCAACACAGTGCTATCTGCAACTACCCAACTGATTTTCATTCTACTGCCTTTAATGTTTTCCATTTAAAAGCACCCAAGCATACCCAGGCAAATATAGTGTCGTTAGGATCAGAATTAAAAACAATGTCTCCACGAGTACCGGAATAGTTAGGAACTTTAGTTCCATGCCCAATCTGATGTTGTCCAACACGTAATTTTTTTATGGTAGTTATACCATCAATGTCCACGGTGATCTGTGGCGTACGGTTGACTCCAATATTCAGTGACTGAGGTCGAGCAGTACCTATATAGGCTTCTTGCAATTTAAATTTATTAATCACTACTGCAACCTCTTCATCCCACACGCTTAATGCCGACTCGGGTTCTTGAGTGTTTATGCCCAAACGTTGATTAATTACCCCAACTGTATTGTTGATGTTGGTTGGTCCTTGTACTTGAAGTTCAGATAATGTCCCTAATTTTTTTATGTTTGTTTGCGTGATTGTAGTGTTTAATTGATTTCCATCAACTAATAGTTCATTGTTTATTTTAACATTAGTAAAATTAATACCATTGGAGGAAATATCGCTGACTATTTGTTCTATCAAAGAATCTTGCCATTCCTGTGTTATTTTTTCCAACATATTAGAACTAATTTTGTTGGTAAGAGAATCCCAACTTGCATTATCTGTATTGATTGATCCTTTTACCACAAGATCATTTACAGTAAGTCCGTTGACTACATCAACATCTCTTGCGGTAAGACGATTTTCTACTACAGTAGCATCATCCATGACTGTAAGTTGACATGTAGAGGCACGATCCTCAAATCCCACAGTAGTAAAATTTTTAATTAATTTTTTTCAAAAATTTCATCTACTCGGCTTTGCACTATACTGTTAATATCTATACTACCTAAACTGGCTACCGTGCGCTGAACTACTGCCTGATTTATCATGTGTTCAATTTTTTCCAACCACTTAGCATCCTGCTTCAACTGAAAGATA
>FUWD013232969.1_pt1 | contig 98855 bp, 88 predicted proteins | sample 1063281 | NCBI WGS metagenome assembly FUWD01 (sample SAMEA79048168, study PRJEB19326) | metagenome | biome: marine | reverse complement strand
TCTCTGACAAACAATACATGTTATATATTTCATGTATGTATGTCCTAAACGGCTAACAAAAGGATAACGACTCAATGACCGACATACTCGAGACCCTCACGGACCCAGCGATCTCTTTTTGTCGTGGGGGTGCTCATTGGGAGCGTACGTTCAAATCTCGAGATCCCCGCTGCCGTGACCAAGTTCCTTTCGCTGTACTTATTAATGGCGATTGGTTTTAAAGGCGGTCAAGCACTCGGCCAAACAGGCTTGGGTGGTGATGGGCTCAAGGTATTGGGCGTGTCACTGCTGCTGGCAGTAGTGATACCGGCTTAGCTGTACCCGGTATTGAGTCGTCGCATCAGTCTCTTTGACGCCGCCGCCATTGCCGCAACCTACGGTTCGGTAAGCGCGGTTACTTTTGTGACCGCCGCCCAGTTCCTCGTGGGTCAAGGAAACGAAGCCGGCGGATACCTCACCGTGGCGCTGGTCCTTATGGAGTCTCCAGCAATCATCATGGCGGTACTTCTTGCAACCTGGGCGCGCACTCGAGTTGCGGCAGGTCAAGGTTCTTCACGGGATGACTCACCCCTTAAGACACTGACAGCCGAGGGTGAATCGACACCGAATAAGGCGCTTTCGATTAAGTCGGTCCTGCACGAGGCATTCACCGATGGCGCGCACCTATTGTTAATCGGCAGCGTGGTCGTAGGCGCCCTCAGCGGTGCTGCGGGTGGAGAAGTGATGGCACCATTTGTGGGCGGTGTGTTCAAGGGTCTATTGGCATTTTTCCTTCTCGACATGGGTCTTCTTGTAGCACGCCAGCTACGTGAAGTGCGCGATGTCGGGCCATTCCTGATCGGAGTTGCTCTCGTTGTTCCATTAGTGGGTGCGACGTTGGCCCTTGGCATGAGCACACTGCTCGGCTTTAGCGTGGGAGATGCGACCTTACTTGCTGTGCTGGCGGCGAGTGGCAGCTATATCGTGGTGCCAGCTGTCGTGCGTTACGCAATCCCCGAAGCGCGACCAAGTCGCTACTTCACGATGTCGCTAGCGGTCACGTTCCCCTTCAACATCATTGTCGGTATTCCCCTGTACTACGCCGCTGCTCAGAGGCTTCTAGGGTGAGTGATTGTGACGCGACTGCGATCACTCACCAACGTTGACGTTTTACAATACTGGTTGAGGGACCGGTTCTTCATTGGGTTTATTCCCCAAAGCTTTTCCTTGCAGGAGTAACGCGATCAAGACGAGGATCATGCCGATTACTCCCAGCAAGGTGATGCTCTCGTTGAGGATCAACATTCCCAGGATCGTTGCGGTGAGTGGATCGACGAGGAGCAACGTTGCGGCAGGACCGGGGGGCATACCCTTCATGCCGCGCACTTGGCTGACGTTGGCGATCGCCATGGTGACAACACCCAGGTAGATGATCAGTGCGGCGCCAGAGAAAGTGCCTACCCAGCCCAGGGGTTGAGTGAGAACGAATGGCAGCAGCATGACCGAGCCGATGAGGTACGCCGCTGTGGGCATCTCAACAAAATGCCCACCACGGTTGAGTTCAACTTTTGCTGCAACAACGTAGGCGGCGGATGAGAGACCAGCGTCAAGGGCCAACACCAGGCCGAGGCTTTCACCGAAATCGACTTCACCCCATGAACGCAGCAGCAGCCCGAAGATTGCTAATCCGGTTGCGCCGATCCACAGCGAGGTTGGTCGTTGTTTCAGGATCATCCAGCCAAGGATCCCGGCGAAAATAGGCCCAGCGCCAACGGCAACGAGTGTGCTCAGGGCGACACCTGAGCGTTCTACGGCGGTGAAGAAAAATGGTTGATATGCGGCCGCGCCAAGCGCCATAACCCAAATGGTGGGGCGTCGAAAAAGTCGAGGAAGACGACGCCAACTGGCGCCGATCAGCGGCAAAATCAGGAAAAGAATCAAGGCCCCGGCCATCAGGCGCAGTCCACCAATGGCCAACGGTGTAGCGGTACTCGGTCCAAGGGCGGCCGCGGTTCCCGCCGTTCCGTAAAGGACCCCAGCGAGAAGCACTAAGGAAATGTGCTTGGGAATACTGCTCGTTGATCGCACAAACCTATCCCCTCCGCCGAAGATAAGTGAATGATATCTCGCATTAAAAATGCCTGACCAAGATGTTGCGAGTTTGCTTTCCTATGCCCGCCCATGCTAGGGGCTGCATTCCGACTCCACTGACTCCTACCCGTCACGAAAAGTGAGTGGGGCAATGGCTAAATCGACCTTAACGATTCGAATATGGCCCTGGCGCACATTGAAAATCCAACTAAATCGCCGGCACACTTACTTATTTGGGCACACTCCCCACGGAACCGCACATGACCCGAGTTTTTCCTGTTCATTCGTAGAACGGGGTTCAGCGGGGAATTGGGCTGTGATCTAGTGTGCGTCAATGCGCGATTATGTACTCGAGAGACTCAGAGGGTCCCTGGGGTTGAGTCACGCCGGACGTGGCAAAGTTTCACAAACAAGCGGGGCTGGAAGACTGTTTCAAGGCGATTACTCGGCAAGTACGACGGTAGGTGACGAGTTTGGGCGGAGCAGGCTCGGTTTAGGGGTAATGCATGATCTTGAAGGTGAGATTGTCAGTGTCAAAGGAACAACGTGGTGTGTTCCTATTGATGGACAACCACGCGAGGTCGATCCGAGTGAGGGCATCGCCTTTGGCATTGCAGCCCACGGTGGGGTCAAGCATGTTGTTCCGATGACTGAGGGGTCGATCTTCGAAGAGATTCTGGCCGGGATTGATGCGTACCTGGAATCAACCCATTTGGACCATGAAGCAGTGGTTTGTGCCATCGAAATTGTCGGCACGTTCACTGACGTGATGCTTCGTACGGTGGCTCCGCCGACGTACTTGAACGAACCGCTATTGGAAGTGATCGAAGATGAAACACGATTTGAATTTGATGTCTGGTCCGGCACTCTTGTTGGTTTTAGATTTCCCGACACGTCTAATGGTGACTTAATTCCCGGGCTGCACCTACACGCGATTGCGAAGGACCTGCTCTCCGGGGGGCACGTGCGCCTCGCTAGGACTGACAACGTGAAAGTGAACGTATGGGTTGACGAATTGCACCCATTGGCTTGATCTGAGCTGGTTGCCGTGCTCGCTGCTGCTCTGATTCTTGGAGTCGGTTCCGGAATTTCTGTTAATGCTCACGCAATTATCGAGCTCAACGGTGTTGGCGCTGTTGCAGGTGCGAGGAGCGACATGACCCTAGAAATCCAACATGGTTGCATCACAGCTGGGACGGGAACAACCCAAGTGATCGCCTATATAGGCAAGCCGTGGGGGAAAATCAAGCCGGGCAAAGTTGATGGTTGGGTTTCCTCCGTTGAGCGAACTCCCAAAGGTGGCCAACAGGTGACGTGGAATAACTTGGGAGAGCCACAACCCTTTAGCGAGTCGTTGTTCTAGCCGATGAAAATCACGTGGCCGAAAAAAGCAGGTGTATATTCCATGAACGTGACGCAGGCATGCCCGGGGGACGTCACAATGTGGGATACCCTGGTTGGACCGGCGACAGCTAATAAGCCCTCACCCCCTTTGACGCCATTGCCTCAGGTGCAGGTTGTAGAAAAAAATTAAGGTGTCCTGACTTGATTTACAGGGCTCGTACACCCGAGATTGCTAAGTACACAGTGAGTAGGCCGAAAACAACCCCCATGATTGTGAACTGATGGTTCATGGTGAAGGTGTAAAGATCGCTGAGTAGTTTTTTATCGGTGTTCCCCAATGCTGTTCGCATAAGCGGCGGAATTATCAGTGTAGAAAGTGCGAGGGCGAAAACAAGCACTGTCACTGCTGCCTTAATAGGCCAGTCCACATTTGCAACCGCAATATCGTGCATCGCTGGGATGATCAAAATAAATGACGAGAAGTCTTTGATGCTCAGAACAAATGTGATTCCGAAAAAGTCAAATAGTTTCGCGCGGGTAACCCAGTGCTCGATACTGTTTCTAACCCTATCTTGGATCCCTGGGTGAGGAATGAAAAAGTAGATAGTGGCTGCCCCGAGAAGCGCGGCTGCCACTAGTCGAATAATCCCGTCCAGGAGGTCTTTATTTCCGTCTGATGTCGGCAATTGCGCGAACCCGAGCAGAAGCACCGTGACTGCAATACCGAACGCAACTGCTGAACCAAGAAATGCCGCGAGGGCACGAGCGCGCCAAGGATCATTTGACACGATTAAGAGTTGAAGGGCGAAAAGTGAAGGAGTGAATGCGGCTCCGATCCCGAGGGGGATTACCGAGAAGAGCAATTCAACCATGTGGCTATCTCACCAGATCACAACTCTGCTCGAACACTGGCTACATTTTTGGCAGTCGGTGCAGCCATTTTTTTGGATTGCAGAACCCGTTCGTGCAGCAAAAGCGTCTCGCTAACCTTCACATATTGGAGCGTCGAGCACCATCAATTCAGTGAAACAAGATGCCCGCAGTGCAACGGTTGTTGATCACAATAACCAGGCAGGTTACAGATAGGCCCTGAAGTAAGGTGGTCAGCAAAAGTGGCCACATCTTGCACGAGCTGCACTGAAAAAGTGAACCCGTCGGAATTTCTAAATCCCAAACCCCGGCACATGGCAAACGCTCGACAGTTCAATCATGTCTCCGTGTTCCTTGAACTGGTAGTTCCCATCTCAGAAAGTGAGTGAGGGCCAGTGACCGACAACTCGGTCGCTGGCCCTCTTCTACTTTTAGCTGTTGTTACTTCTTGCGAACCACAATCTGAAGATTGAGGTAGCGGCCGGTGGTTTGGGTGTAGGCAATAACGAATTCGCCATCAGCGGAGATAATTCCGTTGTAAGTGCCGCTCGAGTCTGTCCCCGAGATATAGGACTCACCGTCTTCATTGCGGTAATTGATCAGGTGCAACGTGCTTTTCTTGCTCCACTTTTCACCAACATGACGGCTCTGCCAATAACCTTTGGCGACTCCTTGGTAAACGCTCGTGATGACAATTTTTTCTTGACCACCGTTGGCTTTCTGGTTTCCTTCAAAGCCGCCGTAGATGCCAATCCAAGTACCCTTCAGCTCTTGGGATGTTGGCGCTGCGGTTGCTGCGGGTGCAACAAAAGCCGTTGCTGTAATAAATATTATCGCAAAAATTGAAATGACCTTCTTCATTAAAAAATCCCTTCTTTTTCGATATTGTTTTACTTCTTGACTTCGAATATCCCATTGTCGGCAACATCCATGATGTAGACGGGAACCACTTCGCGGTTACCAGTCTTTTTGTCGATCGTTGTTACGCCGCTGGCGCCCTTGTAGTTCTTCGTTTGCAGAAGGGCCTTGAGAGTTGGTGTGAAGGAGGGAGTCCCGGCCTTTTCAATCGCTGCGAAAAGAACATTTGCTTCGTCATAGGTGAAGATTCCCCAAACTCCCGGGGTTTTCTTGTACTTCCTCACGTACTGCTTGACGAACTTGGCCGCCTTAGCACCAGGGATTTGGGATGCTGCTGGAATGCCGCTGAATGCACAACGTTGGGAGGCGGCAACCCCGGCTTGGGTGACAAAAGCTGGATCCACGTTAGCAAGTCCCATCAGGCATTTTGCCGAGCTGTTTGACGTGCTCAGTACTTTTGCGATCTGTGAACCTTCGGGGTAATAAGTGCTGCTGTAAATCAACTCGGCTCCGGTTGCAATTGCCTGATTTACCTGCGCGGCGAGATTGGTAGTGCCTTCTGGAACTGGGATCGTAGTGACGGTGACACCCTGGGACTGAAGGGAATTCTTGAGGCGATCAGCCATTCCTTGCGTGTAGGTGGAGGGGTCAACCAACATGGCCACAGTCTTAACACCAAGGCTAGATACGTAATCAAACTCAACAGGTGCAATTTGATTGTTCTTCGGGTTCAGGGTCACACCCTGACCATCAGTGTCGTTGGTTGACGTCATGTGAAGCGGAACGATTTTCGCCTTGAGGTATTCATTCAGGTTCATCACTCCGATGGAGGAGTTATAGATACCGATGACGGCGGAGGCTTTGGCTTTCGTGGCTTTCTTGACCGAGCTGGACGCGTACGCGGGGTCACCCTTGTCGTCAATTGCGACGATCTTGACCCGCTGGCCGTTCACGCCGCCTTTGGCATTTACTTGGTCGGCAGCCATGCGAACACTGCGCAGCATGTCTCGTCCGAGGGATTCCAGGTCACCGGTGAGGGGCGCTTCCACAGCAATAATCAATGTGTTGGTTTTCTCTGCTGCGTTAGCAGCCGGTGCAATAAATGCCACACTTCCCATCACTGATACCGCAACGACCGCGGCGAGTGTTTGACGAATCATTATTTTTTCTCTGCTTTCTAGAATTTGGATTTAATCAGAATAGAGCGAATTCTAGACTCGTTGGTTCTTTGTCTCCTGTGCACCGTGAAAACACGGTAATCACCACCTTATCTTTGGGCTAGATTCATCTCGTATGGCTGCTAAAACAGACCCAATGGATACTGAACCCATGGAGGACTTGCGTCTGGTGATCGTCGAAGACGAGCCGCTCTTTCGCGACCTGCTCGTTGGGGCGATTGTTTCCCGCATACCTGGAACGAGCGTGGTCGGTTCATTTGCTACGGGCGAGGAATGCAAAGACGCAATGCCTACTCTTGAGGCTGACGTATTGGTTACAGATATTGATCTTGGCCCGGGAATCAGCGGACCCAACCTGGGCGTTGAATTGCGCAGGACAACGACAATCCGTGGCGTGGTCTTACTTTCCAACCTGGCATTGCCCAGTGTGTTGAGTTCTATCCCGCAAGACGTGAGCGGCGGTTGGGCCTACCTACTCAAGACGAGTGTGTCCAATGTGAACCAGGTTGGACGCGCGATCATGAACGCAGCGCAAGGTAACGTAATGATCGACGACGCTCTGGTGGACGAACTCCAGTCGACTTCTGAGTCACCCCTTGATCGATTGACCCCGAGACAACTTGATGTATTGAGCCGAATCGCTCGAGGTTGGTCCAATAGGCGAATCGCCGAGGATCTGGGGCTTACCTTGCGCAGTATTGAGTCCGTGATTTCTGACATTATTACTAACGTTGATATTCGTGAAGACATTGAAGGGCTCAATCCTCGCGTTCGCATGGTTCTCACCTACTTGGAGAATACGGTTGCCAAAACTTGGCCGGTACTTCAACGGGGTACTGAGAATTAGATGAGCTCTACTCACATGAACTCCAGTGAAAGTGTGGGCAGCACGTGGACGAAAACTTCTATTCCGGTCACCTTGGGTGCGACTTTGTTCCTGTCCTTGGTAGTTCCACTTTTACTGGAGGCGCGCAACTTGTCGTTGTGGACTGACAGTTCCTTTTGGGTGTTAACTGCGGTCCCGGTCGCACTGATCGGGTCGATGGCGATTCGGGAGATGTGTTCTCGCTTACAGTTCCGCGCTACTTCAAAGCTAGCGTTGATCTTGTTGTACGCGATCGCTACCCTCGCACCTTCGTGGCTCTCTGCCTCAATATTTTTGAATTCAATCGGTGCTGGACACAGGTACCTGGTCGTATACGTCTCCGTTCTGGCTTACGCGTCCTCCCTTTCTGCTCTCGCTTGGATTGGAATCAACACTTTCGGCGCGGCCCGCGCCGCGACACTTGTCAGTAATCGGCTTGAACACTCACTGGTTGCCGCACAAAACCTAAACGCGCTGCTAGAAGCGGCAGAACACCGCAGGCTCTTGGATTATCAATCAACAATTTCAATCAAAGTGAGTGAGCCGCTTAACCGAGTATTGACAGTCAATGAGGACTACAGCTCGGAAGTGTTGGCCCAGCAACTTGAACTTTTCCAAGCTAGGGAAATGCGTCCGCTTTCACATCAAATGCACCCGGTGACGGTAAAGGTGGGGCTCGCTCCGGCAATCCGCTCGCTTGGCCCCGTCTTTCATGTTCTGATGCCAGAGGATTTAGTGAACCTTGATGTCAAAGGTTTACTCGTTCACGACCATGTTCGGCAACAAGCTTTCAGATGGATCCAAGGGTTAACACCCATCGGGAACTCGGTCGACATCAGAATCAACCGTGACGCTACCCAGATGAGCGTCACGGCTATCGGAGTGAAATGTGTATCGGAGTTAAATCCGACCGCACAAGTTGTCGGACTCACGATCAAATGCGATGCGAGCGAATCAACCATGGTCTTGCGAGCCCCGCTGCTCGGTCAAGACGGTGCACAAACACCCGCCGATTCCGACAGGGGGGAACTCGCGACAAGAACTAATTGGAAAGGGATCTCTGCTTACATCACTTTTCCGCCGTACATGCAAGTAAGTTTGATCGCTACTGCTGCGATCGTTGTTGTTCCGTTTAATTTCATCGTGTTGAAAGAAACCCCCGAATCGATACAAAGTGCGTTTATTGTCTTGACCCTGCTCGGGGTAGTCATGCCACTGCTGATTGCGCTGCCGCTGCACTATTTTGCAAAAAGGCGGTTTCGCGCGCCATCACCGTGGAAAGTTGTTTTTCTCTGGGTGAGTTTGGGGGTATTGAGTGCATTTGCTAGCAATTTGGCAGTGTTTCTCCTGGCGCCAGAAAAATTTCTTTTACTTGCCAATGCAGCTCGCCTTCTTGGAAGCATGTTGAAATTTACCTTGACGGGCTTGCTTTTTGCGGCGACCAGAGGATATCTCGACCAGCAGGACCGTGACATGCGCCTGCTGGAGTCAGCATTGGTCGATTCTCGTAACAAAAAGGCGCAATTGCTCGAAAGCGCCGACGAAACAGATCGGTTTCTCTCTGAAACTCTTCACCGAACTATTCAAGGGCGGCTGTCGGCAATCACGCTGCTGTTTAGGTTGGACCGACGTGAGGAAGCTCTACAGGAATTACAAATCATGTGTCGCGTCACGGTACCCGAAATTGAACAACGACTCATTGAGGCACTCCTACCGCAGGGAAGTTCCAAGCTTCCCGTCCCAAGCGCCAGTACCGACTTAAGTATTGAAGACACCTCCACGTGGAGTGACCTATTTGCGACCAACGAACAGATTGCTACGCAATTGAAGCGAGTCGTGCACGAATGTGAGGTCAATGCGCAACGTCATGGTGAAGCCACCCACATGCTAATTGTGGTTGGTGAGATGAATGGATTGTGGGAGGTCAGGTGCGTTGATGACGGCATTGGTCCTTCACGACTGGCAAAACCTGGGTTGGGGTCAAATCTTTTTGATGAATTGTGTGCGCACTACTCGGGTGAGTGGAGCCTCGTGCGGCTTAATCAGCGAACTGTTTTTACTTTACGTATTCGTTCTGCGCCGTGATAGGACGGTGCAGTAGTTAATATTTCAGCTTTCCTCACCGCTGCTTTACGTGGGCCGGCCCCTTGTGTCTGTGTTTGATGTGACGGGGTGGAGCGGAAATGTGGACCTTTTTCTTACCGGTCGTTGACCGAAGTTTCTTCGGGCTCAGGTGTCGAGGAAGTATTCGAGACGTGGAATGGATGTAACCCCAGCAGATTCAACTATCGCCATCAATTCGGGATTTTCCCAGAAAGTATGAGCATCTTGTGATGTCTGGAATTGATGGACAACCATCAAAGTGTTTAATTCATCTTCACGTCGATGCACACTATGCGAGATTACGTGTCCGGCAGGTCGAAAACTTCCAGTTTCGGCGTAAGCCTTTCGCCAAATGTCGTAATCTGAAACTTCATGAATGGCAAACACGGTAGTCGTCATAATTGTTCTTCCCGTCTTCTTAGTCGAACTAATCGCGTGAACCGAATGGCCTCACAGAATGTACTTTACCGGAGTGGACGCTTTTCTTGGAAGTGTTTGCGGTAGTGCTACGAACCCCTCCAACAAGTGTGGTTTTAAACGCGACGAGTTGTCGGCGCTAGTCACCACTAAGGATGTGGATCGCGTGCTGAAAGTTTGGTCAGGCCACGACAGCCCTGGCTAAAGCCTTGCGTTCAAGGATTCTAAGCGATTAGTTCCGGTGCGGTGTCGAACAAATTCCCATGAGAGCGTTCCCACGCGCCGCACCAATCATGCGGCCCACCTAACAATCGCGTGTCAAACGCCCACAGCGCAATAAGTCGACGTAATCCAGATACCGGGGATTAACCGGCGAGTTGATCAATGTTCTGAGTGATGTTCACGCACGACGGGTCGGGCATTTCACCGATGATCGTGTCACCACTCCCTCTTCCCCCTTCACATTTTTTTTCGCTTGGTCCGTCGCGCGGAGGCGGTCCCCATTTTCCACGCTTGCGTTTATGTGCTGCCTCGGCACTTTCTTAAGTGAGCCGTGGAAACACGGTAGTCAAGCGCTCACTTATCCTTGGACTTTGGCCATCGGAATGTATCGAGCCGCCAATCTGTAACCCTTACCAAGGAGTAGTCATGAATCAAGAAGAGACAAAAGAGGCAGTACCAGAAAATACGACACCCGTTGATGAGACAGAAATTAGCGACACTGAACTCGAGAATATTTCTGGCGGGACGATTCGAATAGTTTTCTCATGAGACCCGACCGAAATTTGTGGATCTTGAGACCATTGGGAGTTAGTTAGCCGGCGTTCTCCTTTTCTATTTCGTTGTTGGGTTTGTTGATCCAGGCGTGTTGGGGCAGGTCGTGGATTTTGGGCATGATTTCTTGGGTTGTGAATCGTTCAGGGTTGGCCGCTCGTGCTGCTGCCAGAATTTCGGATCGTTGCGTGGACGTATTTTCAGCGATCTCGAAGTGCACGTTCGCTGGCGTGTTTAAACCGATCCCGGTATGAAGGTGTTCATGGTTGTAATACTCAACGAACTCGTGCTGTCCGCATGGGCGAAGGAATGAGCAGCGGGGAGAGCGCCAGAGTGAAAACTATTGCGGTTACCGCCACCTTGAGCGGCCAAGAAATTCTTGCGACACCAATATCATGCATAGCGGGAATAATTAAAATAAATGAAGAAAATTCTTGATACTCAGTAAAAAAGTTATTCCAAAGAATTCAACGGATAACGATTTGACGACTCGGTCCTCCACCTCTGTCGTGACTCGTTTTTCCAATCCGGGGTGCGGCAAAAAGAAATAGACGGCGAGGGCGCCGAGGACAATCGCGGCAATTCATCGAAGGACTGCGTCAACGATGTCGGTGCCACCCGTGGACGTGGGAAGTTGAGCAAAGCCCAACAAAAGAATTGTGACGGCGATGCCAAATGCACTCGCCGCACCGAAAAATGCAGCGAGAGCAAGCACTTTCCAGGGGTCGCTTGCGACGATAAGAAGTTGGATTGCAAACAGGGAAGGGGTGAATGCCGCCCCAATCCCCAACGGGATAACGTCTAAGAGCAGTTCTCCCATGGGTATATCTCACCAGAAGCACTCGCAGTTAGTTGAACGTACGGTCGGGATTTGGTGAGGTCCGGTGCGCTCATGACTCGGATGGGTGGAGCCGTGATCGGATCAATCAGCAAACGGTCTTCACATTGAATTTTCTTTCTAAACCGTGATCCCACGGTCAGTGAATCAGGTGATGTGCTCTACCCTTCTCACGTGACTGAGACCAAAGACCTTTCCCCTCGTTTTTTTACCTGGGCCGGGCGGTACCTCCGTCGATTCCCCTCACTTTTGGCGGTTCTCAGTTTGGGAATTGCGATAGTCCTGTTTTGCCAAGCAATAATCCCACTTCGGGTTGAACACCTCTTGGAAGAGGGGGAGTGGCACACAGATTCGATCTTGATTCTCGCCGGTTTGATTGTGATCCAACTTGCGGTCAATTATCTGGTTATTTTGCGAGCAGACCGGTTGGCAATTGCGACGGCTAGAAAAATTCGCGAAGAGATGTACAGCTCGGCGTTACTGGAAAACACCGACGAGGTTTCACGCACCGAAATCGCGATTCGCCACACGGGAGACGTTGACAACGTCCAGGTTGCAGTAGAAAAATCCCTCGCCGAAGGTATCCCCGGTGTCATCCGGATAATTCTCAGTCTGATCCTCCTGAGTGTAATTTCATTGCCAGCAGGCACCGTTATGGTCATTGCGACTATCGTATTCTTGTCGCTGCGGTTCTTGATTTCTCGGAGATTATTTCAGTTAGATCAAATGCGTCTGGCGCAATTGAGTTTGGTCGCAACAAGCGTTGATGAAGCTATCATTTCGGCGCAACCTCTCAATGGTCTTTCGTTGATTCAGTGGGCGCAAAGCAGGTTTGATGACCGTCTGGTCAAGCTGTCAAAAACTGCGCACCACGTCGGTGTTGTGGCCGCTCGAATGCATACGGGTGCTCACACTGCGGGTTTGCTGGGACTCTTTGTTGTGGTCGTGATCGCGGTTGGTCCTTCAGCTGAGAGTGTCGGCGCGATTGCGGCCTCACTGTTGTATATCGAAGGCGTAGTGCGCGGACTTGAGTCTCTCCCAGGCTGGATTCGCTCGGTTCAACTTGCGGGGGCCAGTATCGCTCGGATCCAGCAAATTCTTGACTGGAACGAAATGGATGCAATAACCGTTGACGGCGAGGACTTTTTGAACGTCGAGAGCATCCCGATGGGAGTTACCGGGGTAGTCATGGCGACCACACGTGACATCGAACTCTTTTTAGCGAGGGTGGCGCTAGATTCGGGATCTGATTCGCTCTTCGTACCGGCTCATCCACTTACCCTGGATGCTCAAATCACTGAGTTATTCACTGGCTCGAATCCCAAGTGCAGTCCCGATGCCTTCATCGGGATTTGCCAGAACCTCGGGTTGGATTTTGACAATTCGTCACGTGTTGGCTCAATCTCAATGAATACCAATCTGGCCATGCTCACGGTCAACGACCGCCAACGGCTTGCGCTCGCACTGGCAATTGGTCAGGAGCCCCAAATACTACTCATCGGTCCACTGCTTGCACTTTCAGATCCCGACTCGGATCTTCACTTGGGTGAGCTGGCACAGAAATTTAATATCCCGCGCATCCTTTTTGCACTTAAAGTTAGTGAGCAAGTTGCCTGGGCCGAATCAATCGTGTTCCTCTCCCAAACGGGTCCACTCGTTGGCCAGCACCAGAATCTTCTGATTGAGCAACCCGAATACGCCCAGATCTGGCAAGGCAGACTCAATGCCCAAGAAGTCGATTTGTCGGTGCTGGGTCTGGAAGGGGAATCCGCCGAAGCGTTGCAAGCAAGGCTGGTCACCGAGAAGCATTCGGCTGGCGAGTTCATTTACCGTGGTGGCGAACTGGCCGACCGAATTATTTTTCTGATCTCTGGCCGAATCGAAGTCAACGTCAATGACACAGACGGGGTGGCCCACCGTGTTGCCGTTGTTGGTCCGGGTGCTCACTGTGGAGACTTGCGGCTCACGGTCGGAGAGCGCCGAACCGAGAGCGCGGTGGCACTGGAGGACTGTGTTGTTCGCACTTTGAGCCGCGAGGCTATTTCCGCTGGAATTATGGGCCTGCTGGATCGCTCACCCGTTGAGCGAAAAATCGTTGCGGCACTGCTCAAGTACGGCCCTCAAACCGAAGCGGACCTTCTGCCGCTCCTACCGGGAATTTCACCTGACCAGGTCAAAAAGGCCTTTGCCCTGCTGGTCTCCGACGGCGCAATTCATAACGAAAACGGGAAATATCTTGTTCAACAGAAGCGAACCCTCAAAAGCGGAACGAGTTCGCTTTTCGACCTTCTGAAATAGCCGTGGAAACACGGTATTGACGCAATTGCGGGCTGCATAAACTAAGGTCATGCCTGTTGTATAGCCAGCCAGTTTTCAATGACACGTAAATCAAGGAGCAGTTTGTGACCAAGGTAATTTCCATTCACTCATTCCGCGGCGGTACCGGTAAAAGCAATACGAGTTCGAATATTTCTGCTCAGTTGGCTGCCATGGGTAACCGTGTTGCTGTGGTGGATACCGATATTCAAAGCCCCGGCATTCACGTGCTCTTTGGTTTCTCCGACGACCTTGACCACACCCTCAACGACTACCTGTGGGGAAAAATCGCGATCAAAGACGCCGCCCATGACGTCACCGATCGGATCGCCGTTGACATCACCGTCGCTGACGGCGGCGCTTTGTACTTGGTCCCATCAAGTATGAAGTCGGGTGACATTGCCCGTGTGCTGCGTGAAGGTTACGACGTAGGAACCCTCAACGACGGTTTCCGCGACCTAGCAAAAGACCTCAACCTTGATTACCTGATCATTGACACCCACCCGGGACTCAACGAAGAAACCTTGCTTTCCATCACGATCAGCGACGTGCTTTTGCTTCTCATGCGCCCTGACCGCCAAGACTTCCAAGGCACCGCGGTCACCGTGGACGTCGCCCGCAAACTCGGTGTTCCTGAGCTGTACCTGATAATCAACAAGGTGCCTTCTAACATTGATAAAGAGGACCTTCGCGAACAAATGAAGCAGGTCTACGCGGCCGACGTTGCCGCGGTCCTGCCACTCTCCGAAGAAGTCGTTCAGAACGCTTCCGAGGGACTGTTCTCGCTTACGAGTCCGGATCACCCTTGGTCTGCTGAGATTCGTGCCGCGGTTGCGGTAATTTCGCAATAAGGGCATAAGAAACGGAAATCACCGAAACCGTGCTTGCACGGTTGGCCGCGTGTTAAAAGTCGCCATGCTTTGATTAAGAAACAAGACATGAGGAGTGAATCATGGGTAAAGACGAACTTGTGCCGTTGACCGGGGGAATTAGATGAACACTCAGGTGATCAATACGTGCAATATAAGACCCAACGTGTTTATGGGGTAGCACTATGTATCGCAGAGATGAAGCGCGTTTTTTTGAACGCATGTCGCAAAGTCCACTTTTTGCTGAAGCGATTAACAGCGCGACGAGTATTGAATCCGCAATTTTGATTGCGGTTGAACACGGTTTCCAGGTTGATGCCAGCTCCGTTCGGGCCGCCGCAGCGATAAAGACACCGCGTAAGGGCGAGGATTACAGTGCTGAACTTTCTGATGCAGATCTTGAGGGAGTTAGCGGGGGAATCATGGAGGACTGCGGACCAATCAGTATTTAACCGATCAATATTTAGCCGTGCTTCATGACCGTGTTTACACGGTAGGACTAGCCTTGATGGGTAGTTAACGTTGGCTCTACGCTCGCCCTTGGAGGTATTTGACATGGCGGATCAGGATCAAGGCAGCAACCGGCGTCGCTCGGATGTGTTGGACGCAATTTTTGACGCCGTTGAGGAAAAACCAGCCGAAGCGCCACGAGCCGGTTCGAGTCTATTTCGCGTTCAGGCCCTCGAGCAGATTGATATTCCCACCCAACTCGACAATTTACTTCCCATTACTTCACGCAGACTCTGGATCTCGATGATTGCGGTCGTGCTCGTTTTGGCAGGCGGGTTGGTTTACGCGGGTGGAGTTACCCAGATCTCATCCGTTGAGGGAAATGGTCGTGTTGTTCAGACCTCGGGTATTGCAGTGGCTGCCGCGCCAACCGATCTGCTTTTGATTTCGCTGCAGGTCACGGAGGGACAGAACGTTAAACCAGGTGAGATCTTGGCCACCGGTGTCGTTCCCAGCGGGGATCAAGTTTCCATTCTTGCTCCGCTGGCGGGTAGCGTGTGGCAAATTCTTGGGACCGTGGGCCGAGTGAGTCCAGTGGGAACTGCCGTTCTGAGTATTTTGCCTGTTGGGAGTTCAACAAACGTGCTGATGGCGCTACCCGAATCCCAGACCATGGGTCTTGCTGTCGGTCAGATAGCACAAATATCGAGCTCACAGGGTGTGCGAGCCGGAACGGTAATAAGTGTTGCCAGTGCTCCAGTGCCGGTAGCGGTTGCCGAAGAACGAATCGGTGACAAGTTCTCCAATGACGTCCCCATGATGATGGTGGACATTAGCCTCGACGAAGAATTAGAACCGGGTACATCGGTGGCTGTGACCATTATTGAGTCCGAACAAACCCTGCTCAACCAGTTGGTGAATGTGGGTTGAGTACTGAAACTACGTCTGGGGAAGTGAAAATCTCGAGGCACCATCGCGTCAAAGTACCCACGATGCTGCAAATGGAGTCAACCGAATGTGGCGCGGCCAGCCTTGGCATGGTGCTTGGACACCATGGCCGTTTCGAGCGCCTCGACGAACTTCGAGTCGCGTGCGGAGTTTCTCGTGACGGCGCAACCGCTAAAAACGTCGTCGCGGCGGCGCGCAGTTTTGGCTTGAGTACTCGCGCACTCAAGCGTGAGCCCGAGTCACTCAAGGAACTAAGTTTCCCGTTGATCGTGCACTGGAAGTTTTATCACTTTCTGGTGGTTGAAGGCTGGTATCCCGGCGGTTGGTACCTCAACGATCCTGCTAGCGGGACCGTCAAATGCCCCGACCACGAGTTCGATAAAAACTTCACCGGAATTGCACTTGAGCTCAAACCTGGCGAACAGTTTGAAAAAACTGGGTCACGCCCCGGTGTGCTGGGCCGGCTCTTTGCTGCATCGGGAACCGTAATTCCTGCGATTGCGGCGGCGATCGTGATTGGTGTGTTGTTGCTCATTCCGACAATCTTGATGCCACAAGTGTTGACCCTCTACGGCAATCAACTCAATGGCCTTCTCGGTATTACAGCTGTTGCAACCTTGATCGGACTCGCGATCGCACTGGGAATTGCCTCAACATTGCAGGCCTTGCAGGGTGCACTATCTATTCGATTGTCGACGAAAATTAGTTTACGATTGACCGCGACAATGGTGCAAAGGCTTCTGCAGTTGCCGGCCGCTTTTCACGCACAACGCGGTGCAGCCGTGACCACCCAGCGGGCACTCCTCATTGATGGAATGAGCGCTGGGGTGAGTGCCCTGACTCTGACGTTGGGCACGGCCGTCTTGACCAGCCTGGCCGCTTTGATTGTTTTGTTTCTTATTAACGTGTCAATTGGATTAACCGCGTTGCTGATCGCGGTGTTGACGGTGGTTCTACTGAAAGGGACGCTGTCCAAGGCAAAGGATGAAGCTGCAAAAGTAGTAGTGGAGACCGTTGAAGCCGGAGCTGTTATGGCTTCAGCTCTCTCGCAAATCGAATCCATCAAGGCGGCCGGATCCGAAGACGGCATGATCGCGGCAGGCGTCGCGGCAACTAACCGCCAGTTGGAGGCGGAACAAAAAGTCGCCGTCCGCATGCTGGTTATTAGTGCAGTTCCTACCTTCCTGATCGCACTCGCAAATATTTTGATCACTGGCCTAGCGGTTTTTGAAATCACTCAGGGCCGATTGGCCCCGGGAGCGCTTATTGCAGTTATTGCTTTGACGGCGATGCTCGTTGGCCCGCTGGGTCAGATCGTCATGATGCTGGCCCAAGTCCAAATCTTGCGCCCGGCATTGGACCAGGTGGATGACGTTCTTGACGCAGACTTAGAAGTGAGACCCACACCAACCAAACTCGTTCCCTCTGAAGTGATCGGAGACGTTGTAGTTCGCGGGGCAACTTTCGGATACAGCACGCTTGCGCCCCCAGTGATCAAAGACCTTGATCTGCATTTGCCCGCGGGCGGCAGGGTCGCGCTCGTTGGCCCTTCGGGTTGCGGGAAGTCAACAATTTCCAAACTCGTGAGTGATCTGTATCAACCTTGGTCGGGTGAAGTGCTGATAGATGGCAGACCGCGATGGGAGCACTCCCAAGCAGTTTTAACGGACGCAATCGCGTTGGTAGATCAAAATCTCACAATTTTCGCGGGAACGATTCGCGACAACGTGACCCTGTGGGACCCGGAAGTGAGCGACGAGTCCGTCATGGAGGCACTACATGATGCACAATTAGCAAACGACGTATTGGCTCGACCTGGTGGGCTAGAAGCTGTTTTGTCCGAAGGCGGATCAGACCTCTCCGGCGGTCAACGTCAACGCTTGGAAATTGCGCGTGCTTTGGCGCGTAACCCTAGAATTCTGATACTCGACGAAGCAACGAGCGCCTTGGATCCCCCAACCGAGACCCTAATTGACCAAGCAATCCGACGCCGCGGGATTTCCGTCCTGGTGATCGCACACAGGTTGTCAACGATTCGTGACAGTGACGAGATCGTGGTTCTCGAGTTGGGTGAAGCCGTTGAACGTGGCACCCACGTTGAACTCATGGAACTCAAGGGCGCCTATTTCAATCTCGTGAGCTCAGGTTGAGCCCGCAGTTACTCCAGATCTCTGGAGAGAAAACCCAAGTCGTCCAATCGGGATACACGTACAAGTGTGTTTCCGGAACTATGTTCTTATTTGCGGTAAACCCAGAAGGGCGCCGCGTCCCGGTAGGGAATTTCGGTACGGGAGAGGTGATCGCCGGGTCACCCGCGGTTCCCGGTGAGGTGTCACTTCTCATTGCTGGCGTTCAAGGAACACAGGTCGAAATTTGTGATCTGGAAACCTTCATGCGCACAGACGGCGTTGAGCACATTGCCGAGTGGTTTTATCGCGTTGGTCAGGTGTCACTCGATGGTCGTTGGGTCCAAAAAGTTGTTGCACCAAATGGTGAAAAACTGCGGTTGGCTCCGGGTGAAAACGTGGTGACAACAGCCGAATCGGTTGCTTCGAGCAACCGCCAGATCCTCGGTTGGCTCAAAGTGACTTCGGGAACGGCTACGTACTGCGGTTGGAAATCCGCGCACGTTGGCGTTTTGGATGGCGCCGTACCGCTCACGCGCGGCGTGTGGCTCACCAGCGGGCTGCGTTGCCAGATCATTGACGCCGAACCTCCGGTTGACACTGCGCAATGGATTTCCGCATGTGACCTTATGGGGTTACTGCTCGCCAAGTCGGTCGTTGATGCACAACGCTCCCGCGACCAAAAACGCATTAAGGCCGTACAACAAGCCGACCTCCTGGGTCAGCAAAGCGTCCAGGCTGGACTGGATTCACTTGCCGGTGCCGTCGTCGGCGAGATGGTAAACAGTGAACCGATCACAGACCGAAGTTCTTCAGCACTATTCGCGGGGTTTCATGTGGCTCGGGCGACTGGACTCGCTGTCAGCGAGTCCAGTTGGGATGCGGCGAAAGTTGAATTGAGCACCGGCCGTAACCCCATTGCAATCGCTGCGGCGTACTCATCCGCTCGCGCGAGAGACATTTCACTGTCGGGTAACTGGTGGGAGGTTGAAGGCCCACCACTGGTGGCCCGGGACAACAAAGGTGAATACCTTGCACTTATTTGGCAGGGTCGTAACTGGGCGGTGTTCACCGCTGAAGACCCAGAGACGTCCAAGAAAGTGGATGCGGAATTTGCGTCCACTCTCTCGCGCTCTGCGACGGAGATCGTTCCGATTTTGCCGCCCACGCCAACTCGACTGTCCAAGCTACTGCGCTTAGCGTCGGCTCGCTCAAAAGGGGACCTAACCACGTTGATCGTCATGACCGCCGGAATCGCATTCCTGGCATTTTTCACGCCATTCATTCTGGGCAATCTAGCAAGCTCTATTTCTGACGTCAGTACCCAAACAATTCTCACCGCCGTGGGAGCCCTTGTTTTGATTCTGATGGCCACAACGGGGTGGGAGATTGTTCGGAGTCTGGCCTTGCTGCGGGTGCGAGTGCGGGGTTCCGCGATTGCGATTGGAGCAATTTGGGACCGCATGATGCGTCAACGATCCACTTGGCACGACAAGTTCACCCTGGGGGAACGCATGACCCAGTCCACCGCCGTTTCAACCTCGGCCACTGCTGTCCCAGACGCAACGATCATTGCGTTGCTGGACACCGTGACAATTCTGGGTGGACTCGCGGCGATCGCAACAACGAGCTCACCGCTGCTGATCTCGATTTCACTTCTGTTGGCGGTTCAACTTATGGTGAATCTGTGGTTTACCAAGCTGGGCGCCAAGTTGACATTCGCACGGGTTAGCGCCAGCTCGGCGGCCACCGGTCGCCTGATGGAAACCCTGGAAGCTGTCAACCGAATAAAAGTCTCCGGCGCAGAAGGTCGCGCGTTCAAGCGCTGGGCCAGCGTGCAAGCCAAACTCACTTCGGCTGACCTCTCGCTGCGCAAGCTGATGGTGATCCAAGGCTTAGTTCTCGGCGCGTGGCCGGTGATCGGACTGATTGTGATTGTGTCAGTGTCCAGCGCGACCGGAGCAAGCTTCGGTGACTTTGTCACGGCTCAGACCGCCGCGGCAATTGCAGCGACGACACTGGCCGCCACGTCAATGTCTGCGAGTGCGGTGCTCAACGGTCAAGCCGTACTAGCAAAAATTAAGCCGGTCTTAGAAACCGCGCCTGAAGGGTTCGGCCAAGGGATAGCTCCTGGACGGATCAGCGGTGGAATCACGTTCACCGACATTGACTTCCGCTACTTGCCGGGGAGCAAGCCCGTTCTCGACGGAGTCTCGTTCACCGTTAACCCAGGCGAGCACGTAGCAATCGTTGGTCCGTCGGGTTGCGGGAAAACCACGTTGATGCGCATCTTGCTGGGACTGGAAGAACCAGAGTCCGGGGTGATCTCAGTTGACGGACTGGACATGGCATCCCTTGATCGGCCATCCATCCGTCGACAAATCGGTAGTGTGCTTCAGTCCTCTAAGTTGTTGCCGGGCACGATTTTCGCAAACGTCGACATGGGCCGCGGGTTAACGCGAGACCAAGTGTGGCAAGCACTCGCGTCTGCGTCCGTCGCGGTTGATGTTGCGGCTATGGGCCTGGGTCTTGATACTCCGGTAGTTGACGGATCCGGTTCAGTCTCCGGTGGTCAGAGACAGCGAATCTTGTTGGCGCGGGCACTGGCCTCTGATCCTCGAATGCTGGTGCTCGACGAAGCAACGAGTGCACTGGACAACGTCACCCAAGGTGTGATCGTCGAGTTCCTGGACACGCTGCGTCTCACCAGAATCGTGGTCGCGCACCGTCTTTCCACAATTCGTGGAGCCGATCGGATCATTGTGTTAGTCGATGGCAAAGTGGCGCAAATGGGCACCTACGAAGAACTGACGAGTACGCCGGGGCACTTTAAGGAACTTGCCGAGCGTCAACTCGCTTAAGATCAAGCACTCAAATGAATAGGTGACGAGCGGCCATTCGGTCTGCCTGTGAACCTTTTATTTGATTCAGTGCGAACCCAACCCCAGCAAGGCCTTTGTACAGGCTGGGCGCCTGCAGGTCAGGGGACCCGAATGCCGTGATGCGAAAGCCATTGGCCCGCTCGGCTCGAGTTTCTATTTTTTCGAGCATCTCTAGACTCGCAGCGTTCCAGGACACATTGCCGCTCGAGTCGCCAACGTAACTCACAATAAGTGCGCGGCCAAGATTGCCGCAGCACAGTGAATCCAATGGGCGAAGCGGAGTGGTCGCTGTGGTCGTGGCCGCTATGTCGAGTTGTGCGCTCCACGAGGCCGCATCCGGGTGGGTTGGCAGTAGTTCAATCGCACGCATGCGGGTTAGTGCGATTCCGGGTGCACCGGCGCACCAGCCAGTCATACAACTTCCCGGGGCGGAGTCGTCGCGTAAATCAAGCCAATTGCCAGATTCACTGTCAAAACTTGAAGTTTCACTTGCCAGTGCGAGAACGCCAGCGTCCGTGAACTCTTCATTCCCTAGGGCAATCCCGATCTCAATGAGTGCGATTCCGATGCCACTGGCTCCGTGGGCAAGCCCGTTGAGAGCCCTTTTGGAAGTAGGGGTAACCCAGTTGCCCTCGGGTGTGGCCGCATTGAGCAGATGGTTGCCAATGCGTTGGAGTGCCTGCCGAGTTTGTTCTTCTGGCACCATTTGAAACCTTCGGGCAAGGGGACCGGCTGACCCGGCGCACCCGCCGATCACATCTAGTACTCGATCCTTTTTTAGGATCGTTGGCGTGATCGAGCCGGTAAACGTGTTCCAAAATTGATCGGTGTGAGAGTGCTCGGGGAACCCGAGTCGGTTCAAGTACTCAAAAATGCGAAGGACTCCACCCGCGCCACTGATCCCGAGTCCTTGGTCGCGAAGCATTCGGTGCACCGGTTGAGTGTTTGCATCTGTAAAAATATTTTCTATCGGGCGCAGAACCTCGGTGACTTTTTCGGTGAGGAATTCGAAAGACTTGTCGGCACTCTCGCTTACTAGAAACGCGGCGAGTCCGGCTCTACCGCTATACAAATTCATCGAGATCGACTGGAGCTGATACTGCTCGGTATTTTCCAGGGTCTCAAGGACAAGCCAGGTTGGATTGCCCTTTCCGTCCTGTAACTCAATGTCGATCAAGTGGCTTGCTATGTCAGCGGAGGTGCGTGCTGTGGATTCAACCGTGGAAACGAGATCAGTCCTGTTCATGGATTCACGTGCGGCGAATGACCCTCGAATGAGCCGCACCTGCCAATCACGTGAGGCGGGTGAACACTGACTAAGACTCTGCAAGGCCGTTTCAATTCCCTCGGCGGAAATCACACCCTTGATTCCACCGCCGGGTGAATTGATCTCAATTGAGCCGAGCGGGAATTCGAAGTAGGGAATATCGTAATTTTCCATGGCGATTAATTCCGCACGCAAAATATCCCAGTGTGGTGGGCGTTTTTGGGTGAGTAGCCAGGCCCGCGACAAACGATCGAGTTCGAATCCGCGAACTAACGGGTCGGCCATGGCCGAGGGAGTTAACGCCCGTTGCGACAAGATGGCGTACGTGCTCGTGTTGCGCAATACGATTCGACGGTTGACCCCACGGAATGACTCGAATGCGGTTTGGATTTCAATGCGAAAATCCGGGTTGAAGGTCAGGTCGTAGACCTCAATGAAACCGTCGACAACGTCTTCGTAGTGACTCGAAAGTGGGTTTTCGGTTCCGATCGGAACGGGCAGTGACGTGGACTGGGTTGCAATTGTTTTTAGTTCGCCGATGCGCATTGAGTCGGTATTGATATCAACCCAACCGCGGCGAGCAGAATTATGCTCGATAATCGAGGGGATTCCAAGTGCGCTGACGTCAACCAAAGAGCTGCCTTCGGAGAATGTACGCCAACTCGGCAACATGCCAGTTTTAAGCACCGAGACACGTATATCGTCGATTTCCGAAGGTTGTTGATCAAGGAAGTCGTTTATTTCGCTTTCGAAAATTGTTTCGGCATCAATGAGAAAAAGATCCGCGCCCGATGCGATCAGATTCTCTTCGTGACAATCTGATCCGTTAACTAAATGAATTGAGGCAAGAAGTCGACCCGCATTTCGATAAAACATAGATAATTTACTTGGTTCACATGGTTCATGGATCAGGCATTCGGCGTACCCGTGAGTATCCCCGATCGCAAGAATTGTGAGTTTGCGAGATTTTTGAGGTGATATTTGCGCGTTAATCAATTCGATGAAGTCACTAAGGCGGGCCTCAATTCTGAGGTCTTTAGGTTTGTAAATAACCGACCAAGTAGTTCCAGCGAGTTCGAATTCAAGTCGAGCGACCCCTTGGCCGCCCCGATGTGGGTCGCTGAGTTCCCACTCAACAGTGTTGAGCATGGCGCGAATGGGGATCGCAAATTCATGAAGCAGCTCGTCTCGATCCCGACTGATTCGCTCGAGCAAACTGCGGGTATTCAATTCCCATTGCATCGTGACAATAGCGAAAATTCGACCCAGTCCGGGATAGCGGAACAACAGTGATCCAAGTGAGTCGGCCAGGTTGCTGACGCAGAATTCTTCGTAACTTTGTTGACCGGCTGCCGCAAGCAGAGTCTTGGAACACATTCGCGAAATTCGTGAAATCAAAACATTGGTGAGTTGCACGTGTGCCTGCGGTGAGATGTTTGTCAGCACCTGCGAAGCTAAGGAGCCTAGGAGTTGCGTGCAAGTGGGGGTGAGGATCGGCGCCAGAAGGTGATAAAACGGGATGCTTGTCTCGCCCACAAATTCGTCAAATGGAATCGCAACACCTGGCAGTCCAGCTTGCAGGTGTTCAAGTTGATTGATCCAATCAGGATGCCCAACTCGATCCGGGCTCGGCTCATCGAGTTCATCGACCTTGCTGAGCATCGCGGTTGCTTGTGCGATGCTAAGTCCGTCCCAAGCAAGGCGTCGCTCAAAGTTTCCCAGTTGAGCAGGATCGATAAGTCGAGACCAAGTGTCAAAGTATTGTGTTGATTCACTCGTAGTTGATTCGAGTTTGTCCGGGGTCAGCCGCCGGGCAGCATCGAGTCTTTCCACCCAAGATGGGTGCGCTCCTATATTGTCCCGTACTTGTCGTGAATCGCCTTTGACACGCCTTCCCTTCTCGATTTCTGGTACTTGGTCAATCACTAATCTATCTCAATTCACTTCATGGAGGAAGTCAACCGTGGATCCACGGTCAAAAAGAGGTTAATACGGTGTAAACACGGTAATGAAATGGTCGCGAATGCGGTATAAACGGGGGTGGCCGAAGCAGAAGTGGATGTTGTGTCGCCAATTGCTCGACTTGATGAAGTAGTAATTTTTGGTAGCCCCTGAATGTGGGTGGGTCTTTTGGGTGTTATTTCCCTATTGGCTGCCGGTCTGGTGTGGGGATTATTCGCGCAACCCCCGGTTGCAGTCAGTGCTCGGGGGGTTCTTTCTACCGTTGGTGGTCCCCTTGAGATTGGTACTTCACAGAGTGGAACGGTAACCAAACTCAATGTAGTCCTGGGAGAGTCCGTCCAAGAGTTCAATTCACTCGCAGTCGTGCGAGACGATCGGGGAAACTCAATCCGACTCCTCACCCCGGTTGCGGGAACGGTCATTGAAATTTCTACTCAGGTGGGTGACTTCGTGAGCGCCGGTGAAACGGTCGCGATTATTCAAGACTCGCGCGAGCAATTGCAGGCTATAGCTCTAGTACCAGTGTCGAGTGTTGGTTCAATTGAAGTCGGACAAGAAGTACAGGTTTCAGCCGATTCGGTGCCCGTCGGTGAGTACGGATATTTGAAGGGACAGGTCGAATCGATAGCGACGGTTCCCATGAGTCTCGCCAGAGTCAATCAGTTGGTGGGAAGTGTCGCGGGCTACCAGGATGTTAATACTCTCACCGAACCAATCGTTGAAGTTCGCGTCTCATTAGTCCTCGATACCGAAACGACCTCCGGGTTTTCTTGGACGATTGGCAGGGGTCCCTCATTCGCATTACTCGCTGGTACTCCGTGGCGCGGAGACGTCATTACCGGTTTTGAGAGCCCACTAACGACTCTGTTTGGTTCTTAATGCGGGTGCAACTGGCGCAGGCGCCAACAGATGGTGGGTTTGCTTGCCTTCGCATGCTTTTTGCGAGTCACGGAGTACACGTGGGTGCCGAACAACTACGCGAAGTGAGCGGTGTCGGTCGAGATTCTCCCAATTTAGATACCGTCAATTCCACGGCACAATGGTTTGGTTTTGAAACTGAATTGCGTGACATCCGTGAGTTCCTTGGTGCGCACGAGCACGAGGCGTTGGAATTCCCGATGATTGCAGAATGGGGAGCAACAAAAGCTCGACAATTTATTGTCGTGACTCAGGTCGATGCAAAATCGATTCAACTCATTGATCCTTTCGTGGGAAGAAGGACGGTTGATCGACTTGAAGCGGGACGCTCATTGAGCGGTCGGGTTCTCTCAATTACAGCCGATCCGGATCGCTCAACTTTTACTCAGGTGCCGGCTACCAATACATTGAAGTTATTTGTCACTAGTAAAAGCGGTGCTGCTTTCGTAATTCTCGCTGGACTCGGGTTGATTGTTCCAGGGATCATTGCTCCAGGTTTGGTGCGAATCTTTGTTGATGATTTCTTGGCACGGGGGGATCGTGACAGTCAAAACACGATCTTGGCCGGGTTATTCGCCATGCTGGTCGTGTCAATAACCCTGACCGTTTTTCAACTAAGTGCAATGAAGCGGCTCAACACTATTGCTGTCACCGCACTGGGTGCGCGAATTATGTGGCATTTATTAAGAATGCCGGCGTGGTTCTTGTCATCCCGTGATGCGACAAGTCTTGGTTTTCGGGTGCAGCTCACCCAACAGATTGCAGCCGTACTTTCGGGTGAATTGGCGCTCGCGCTCATGGCTGCGTTGACGAGTTTCTTTTTCCTAATCGTCATGTTTGTTTTGTCGCCAATTCTGGGTTTAGTCGCATTTATCGGCTTCTTCACTGTCGTTATTTTGATTTGGCGGGTCGCGCCAACTCGAGTGGAAGTGCGCCAGCGTCAGGCTCGTGAACGAGAAGTTTCAGCGAATCTGCTCGGTACGAGTCTCCGAGTGCTCGACACATTAAAGGCGACAGGAAACGAGAACATCGCATTTGACCGGTCATATTCCTCGTTGGGTCGGTTGCTCATTCTGGGTAACACGCATTTATGGGCTTGGATGGGAATGCTTCCCACCGCGGTCATGTTGTTTACCAGTGTCTTTGTTCTCGCAACGGGTGCGCTTCTGGTGATTTTTGGGACGATTACCCAAGGAACTTTGGCCGCATTTTTCCTGTTGCTCTCCGGCTTCCTTGCACCCCTAATAATTTTAGTGCCGAGCATTGATTCATTCCTCAGTTTGCGCGGGTCACTTGATTCGATCGACGACATATTGATGCAGAAGGTCGATCCAGCTTTGCGCGACCCATACCTTGATACCGAACCGGCGCCTCTAGAAATTTACGCTGCCACCATGAGTGAATCAGTGGAACCTGCACCGCTTGAAGTGAAGGATTCCCCCGTATCCGAAGCGGAGGTTGAGGTTGATCACCTTTCGTTATTGATGGCTCAAGGTGGGCGCAAGCGTGGTCAGAAATCGGGAGTCAGTTCGGGGCTCGCGGTTGATCCGTGGGCCGCATCACTTGATTTGGTCGATGTAACGTTTGGTTACAGCAGAATTAATGCTCCGTTATTGAATAACATTACCCTGAGCATCAAGCCCGGGCGGGTGGTTGCGTTAGTCGGGGCTAGCGGTTCAGGAAAATCAACCGTAGGTCGACTGGTCGCCAGCATGTATCAGCCTTGGCAGGGTGAAATTTCACTCGATGGGAAACCACTGCAATCAATTTCCCAGGAATCAAAAGCAAATGACATCAACTTCGTCAATCAAGATGTAGTGATTTTCCAAGCATCAATTCGTGACAACATTTCGATGTTTAACCCAGACATTCCAGATCGAAATATTGTTGCGGCGGCCAAAAAAGCACTGATCCACGATGACATTATTTCGCGACCCGGCGGCTACGAGGCCGTATTGGCGCAAGATGGTCGGGATTTGTCCGGCGGGCAACGACAACGCTTGGGCATTGCCCGGGCACTTGTCCGCAATCCACGACTGTTGGTTCTCGACGAGGCAACAAGCTCATTGGATGCCCGAACGGAAATGGAGATAGTCGCTAATCTTCGGGCCCAAGGTTGCACGTCTCTGGTGATCGCGCATCGACTCTCTACCGTACGTGACGCCGACGAAATAATTGTGATGGATCAGGGCCGAATCATGGAACGAGGCACTCACCGTGAACTTGCGCTTCAGGGTGGGCCGTATCAGGAATTGATGAACTCATGATCAACTCGCGCAATGACCGGATAGCGGCCGTCCGGGCGCGTAAGGCGAATCAGGTGGAGTTTGCCTCGGCGAAACTAGGTCGGCTCCTTGACCCTGAGATTTCGCTGCCCTCCGGCTTGATCGGCGGTGGGCGAGTCGGCGAGATTGTGTCAATTCTGGCTGATCAACTGAATTTTGAGCAGCGGCCAATTCAAAGTGATGAATCAAAATCTGAGTTAGTACAGGTTGCGCAAGCTTTGGCGGGATCTGGAATACGAACCCGATCAGTGACTCTTGATAAGAATTGGATTTCGCGGAACACGGTGAACATGGTCGTGCAGACGGCACGGGGTCTGGCTGTGGTGGTCCCTGGTCCGCTGCTTCGTCCAAGCATTGTTGAAGTGAACGCGGACGCCCGCGAGGTAAACGCCGAGATTGCGGCCGAAATCTTGCCGGCCGCACTTGAGGTGATCCGACCGCTCCCGTTAGGGTCCCCACGGGTTTGGGACTTTATGCTGCTGGCCGTTTTGGGGCTTCGCCGTGATATCACCTATGCTGTTTTGGCGTCTTTAACCGTAGGAATTATTAGCCTCGCGATCCCATTGGCAACGAGCATAATTTTTTCCAACGTGGTGCCTGCCGGTGAAATCCAGCGGCTAGGTGCGATTTTTGTCGTGCTACTTTTGCTCGCCAGTGCCTCGGGATTTTTAGTTTATTCACGCACCTATCAGTTTATCCGGATTTTTGACAGTATTGACATGACAATTTTCGGTGCAGTTCTCGATAGAATCTTGCAGTTACCTTCGAGTGCTTTACGGGGATGGTCGAGTTCACGACTCGCCTCCAAGATGTATTTGAGTCAACAACTGCAGGCGGCAATTGGGCAGGCCTTAAGTGTTGGGCTTTTTTCAACCCTGCTGGTGGTACTTAACGGTGTGCTCATGCTTTTCTTGCTTCCAAGTTTGGGTGCCGTCGCAGTAATTCTGGGCCTGCTTTTCTTAGGTACTAGTGCCTTCATGATTAATCGAGAAAAAAAGGATGTTCACATTGAAAGAGCGGCAGCAGACCAACTCGAGGAAGTGACCCTTGATCTGATTCGTGGTTGGATACCCATTCGACTCTCGGATGGGGAGACTTCCAGTTTCAGCCGGTGGGCTTCAAGTTTTGCCCAGCACCGGGAGGCATTCAATGGGCGCTGGCAGTCCCAGATGCGAACCGAGATTCTACGGGTCGCTTTCATATCAGCGACGTCACTTGCCTTTGTTTTCACCGCCTACTCACTGCCGTCGGGCTCAATTTCGTCCGCAAACTTTTTGGCTTTCCTGAGCGCTTTCGGGCAGTTCGCATTCGGATTGGCGGGACTTACGGTCACTTTTCGAGCGTTCACCCATGCCATGGTCGACATTACTCGAATTCAACCGTTGCTTGAAATGGAACCGGAGAGCGGCTCCCGACACGAGAATCCGGGTGTGTTAACCGGAGCTATCGAATTGCGGGGTGTTGGCTTTCGGTACAGCGAAGAATTCCCGTGGGTGCTGCGTGATGTTAATTTTTCTGTTGAGCCACATCAGTTCGTCGCAATCGTGGGGAGTTCCGGGTCAGGAAAATCAACACTACTGCGACTCATGCTGGGTTTTGAGAAGGCGACGTCAGGGATCGTCGCTTACGAAGATACCGACATTTCACGACTTAACATCGCTGCGCTGCGACGCCAGTTCGGTGTGGTTTTGCAGTCCAGTCTGCTTATCCCAGGAACGATTCGCGAAAATATAACGATAACCACCGGGGCGGTGCCCGATTCGCTCTTGTGGCCCCTACTGAAGCAAGTCGACTTGGACATCTTTGTGCGATCTCTACCGATTGGCCTAGACACGATAATTGACGAAGGGGCCCACGTGTTATCCGGTGGGCAGCGTCAACGTTTATTACTTGCTCGCGCCATGGCGCATTCGCCTGCGGTGCTGTTTCTTGACGAAGCAACAAGTGCCTTAGACAACGTCAGTCAAAGGGCGATCTCCGAAAGAATAGGAGGCCTTGGCATGACCCGGGTTGTGATCGCCCACCGTCTTTCTACGATCGAGTCAGCAGATAAAATCATCGTCCTGGACAAGGGATTTATTGTCCAAAGTGGTACCTATTCCGAATTAATGAGCCAAAAGGGACTGTTCGCAGATCTCGTATCGCGACAGGAGTTGTAGTGCGTAAACAAAAACTTCCATTTTTGGCGTGCGTTGGTTTGCTCGCTGGTTGCCTGACACTTGCAGCCTGTGGCTCCGGTGATTCGGCGATCCCACAAACCAATGAGAGTGTGCAACCGTTGCAAACATTGCGCGTTGGCTATTTTGAATCTGCTCCAGGTAGTTTCACCGCGTCGAGTGGAGAACTCAGTGGTTGGGAAGTGGAATTAATCAACGAAGCCGCACGTAACCTCGGGCTTAATGCCGAATTTGTAGCCATGCAATTTCGTGAAATTATTCCGGAAGTTGAATCCGGGAAAGTTGACCTCGGGGTGGCCAGTATTTTTGACACGCTTGACCGTCAGGTTCAGGTGGACTTTGTGAATTACTTCCAGGGTGGCACTGCCTGGGCTGCGCTCACAAGCACGATTCAAGCGCCATTTGATCCATGCGGATGGTCTGTAGCCGGAATTAAAGGAACAGCCCAACTCGCACAATTTTTGCCGTCGGTATCCACACAATGTCTCACCCAAGGTAAAGACCCAATTACGATTTTAACAGTAGATAACGTTTTGAACGCTGTCGATTTGGTGCGGCTCGGTGAGGTTGACGCTTTCGTGGCTGACAGTCCAGTTGTGGCATACGCCGTGCAAAGTTCCGGTGGACAACTGGCCCAAGCAGGTGTTGTCGAAGAGATTCAACTTTATGGAATGGCTGTGAGCAAAGACAACCCGTCGCTCTCTGCGGATCTAACCCAGGCTTTTGCTAATTTGATGTCGGATGGCTGGTATGAGCGTTTACTCGGTAAGTGGGGCGTCGAAGATGGAATAGTCGCGAACTTCGGAATCAATGGAGGCGGTGCCGGTGACTGATCAAGCCTTGACGCGGCAAAAGTTGAATAAGAGTTCTCGGTGGTCTACCTTGACCTACCGGTTAGCGATGCTCATCGCTGCACTCCTTGGGATCTCTGCCGTGCTTACCACGACATTTGCCGTCAACTCTGTTCAGGACTCGCTTTATGAAGAAGTCACCCAATCAATGCTCAATGTCCACGGTGCGGTGGCTACGACTATTGCTCTGGAGTACCAGGCGCTCCAGAATTATCGCGAGGCTACTCTGGAGAACCGTCAGGCCTCATTAAAAGATGTTGCAGCACCGATAACGGAATCCCTGGATCAATTGGTTGCCGCGGTGGGTCGTGGTGAATTGACGCAGTCCCAGGCGCAGGGAATGGGTTTGGACATGTTGCGCAATGTGCGGTTCGCCAATGAAGACTATTTCTTCACTTACAACAAAGACATGGTTGCTATTGGGCATCCGGATGCAAAATTTCAAGGCAAATATCTAGGTGATATGCAAGATCCGAATGGCCAATACGTGATTAGAGACTTAAAAGATATCGCGTACAACCAGGGTTCAGGTTTCTACGAATACCAGTGGGTTCGATTAGATGAAGTAACACCCGTACCAAAGATTGCCTACTTATTCCTGTACCAACCTTGGGACTGGATGATCGGGACTGGCGTCTACGTTGACGACATCGATCAGCAGGCGCAAGATCGCTTGAATATTGTCAAAGATGAACTTGCCAGTTCACTTGCCGACATCAGTTTCTCACAAGACAGTACGTTTCTTGTTCTCGATAGCGCCGGTCAGGTGGTGATTAGTCCGTACGGGAACGTGGAAACGGCTTGGCTCGGTGACACGGTGCAAGGCCAGAGCGTTGCACAAGGCATCGTGGCGAGTGCTCCTAGTGCTACGGGAGTTGTGAGTGAACAGGTTGTCACCGCACAACTTCGCAATGGCGAGTCGGAGCGGTGGGTCACCAACGTTTCGACCTTCCCCGATCTCGGCTGGTATCTGGTTTCCGCCGTACCCGAAGCCGAGTTAGGGGCGCCAGGTCGTTCAATTGCGATCCAGCAAACCATTATGGGAATTGTGGTGTTGATCCTCGGTCTTGGTGCGGGTCTCTTGCTTAGCCGCCGGATTGTTAAACCGGTTGAGACGATCACCACCGCCGCCCGAGACTTGGCAGAGGATCGATTCGAACCGGATTCACTGAACGCCGCGGCGCAGCGAAAAGACGAAGTCGGCGAACTCGCGCGAACATTCCAGCGCATGGGTAAAGAGTTAATTGATCGTGAGCGCAAACTGCGTGAACAGGTCGCTAAATTGAAAGTGCAAATCGACCGAAGTAAACTTGCACAAGATGTGAACGAAATCACCGAGTCCGAATACTTCCAGCGGATTAAGGCGCAAGCCGAGGAGTTACGCAAAAATAAGCCTGGCACCCATAAGGATAAGGATCAATGACGTGAGAATTTTCCCAGTAATTGCTTCTCTGAGTCTGCTCGCTTCATTTGCGGCTGCTCCGGTAGCCGCACAATCCGAGTCAACTCAAAGCCTGGTTGTTGTCCAGCAAATAGGTACCTATGACTATTTGGCGGGTCCTAATTATCAAGGATTGCTGCCAATTCGTGAGATCTTCCGAGACGCTGAGATTGGACTTGGAACCTTTGCCAATCTTGATGGTGAGATGGTTGTACTGGACGGAGTTGTTTTCCGGGTGGGAACTGACGGTGTGCCCAGACAAGCCTCGACCAAGCGTTTGACCCCGTTCATGCAAGTTGTTGATTTTGATGCCGAACGCTCAATGCGAGTTGCGCCTAACACTGCCTGCAGTGCGCTTCCCTCTTTGATCGATACGCTCGCTAGGACCACGCAGGGAATCGTCGCCGTGAAATTGAGCGGTGTGTTTTTTGATATTGAACTGCGAAGTGTTCCGGCTCAAGTTGAACCGTTCCCCTCACTCGTTGAAGTGATCGGCACCCAGATTAAGTTTCCGCTGGGGCGGGTCAATGCCACCCTGGTTGGCTTTCGCCAAGGACCAGATGCCCAAGGAATTGGCGCACCCGGTTTACATCTACACGGACTGACCAAGTCGAAGGGCGCCGGTGGTCACGTTCTTTCCTGTGTGACCGGACCGAGGGTTTTACTGGAAGTGCAAAAAACCCAAGGTGTGCGGGTTTATACCCCGCAACGCTAATGGCTATATCCTTTGCGCTGTGATACCCGAAGATTGTGTGCTGGCGGCATGCGATGCAGCACTTAATGGCAAAGATATTGTGACCGACCCGGATATTTTGCGTTCCTATTCCCGAGACCGTTCCACGGGATCCGCGGCGGGGGAGCCTTTCGCTGTGGTCTTTCCTCGTTCCACCGAAGAAGTGGCCGCAATCATGTCCGCGGCGCACCGGTACCGAGTCCCGGTTGTCCCCCGCGGCGCCGGTTCTGGGCTTAGCGGTGGCAGTAATGCCGTTGATGGCTCACTCGTCCTCTGCGTTGAGCGAATGTCAGATGTCCTCGCGGTAAATGTTGATGACGGGTACGTTGAAACCCAACCAGGAATTATGAATACCGAACTGCGCGAACATGTCGCACTCTCGGGCATGTGGTACGCGCCGGACCCGGCAAGCAAAGATTTCTGCTCGATTGGTGGAAACGTCAATACGAACGCCGGGGGATTGTGTTGCGTGAAGTACGGCGTCACAAGGGATGCGGTACTGGGTCTGGAAGTCGTGATGGCTGATGGTCAGATAACCCGTCTTGGTCGACGCACCATCAAGGGAGTTGCCGGGTACGACTTAGCCGGTCTTATGGTCGGTTCCGGTGGCACGCTGGGAATCGTCACAATGGCCAGGCTGCGCTTGCGACCGATGCCTGCTCCCGCGACCACCGCGATAGCAATCTTTGACAATGTTGCTGACGCCGGTCGGGCTTCATCGGCGATTATGTCCGAACTCACCCCGAGCATGCTTGAACTCATGGATCAGCAAACACTTCGGGTGGTAGAAAATTGGCGGCCGATGGGTCTGGATACAAGCGCCGGTGCACTTCTCGTTGCCCAAACCGATTCAGGGTATGGCAGCGCGCTGGCCGATGCGGATCGACTCCTTCAGATTTGTGAGCAGAACGGGGCAAGCCTTGCTCACCGCTCTGAAGATGAAGCAGAGTCGCAAATGCTTCTTGGCGCCAGACGAATGGCCATCTTGGCCATTGAAGCGCAAGGCGATTGGCTACTGGATGACATTGCGGTGCCCCGATCCAATCTGGCGGAAGCCATGGTACGAATCCAGGACATTGCGGCCCGCCGCGATGTCACCATCTGCACCTTTGGGCATGCAGGTGATGGAAACTTGCACCCCACGATCGTGACCCAACGGGGGGACCATGAGGCCGCTGCCCGGGGGCTGCTGGCTTTTGACGACATTCTGGAAGTTGCACTTACCCTGGATGGAACCGTCACCGGCGAGCACGGTGTGGGAAATCTCAAGCGGGAGGCCCTCGCCCGTGAATTGGATGACGTTGCGATTGGACTGCACGCTCGAATCAAGGCCGCTTGGGATCCGCAAGGAATTCTCAATCCCGGAAAATTGTTGCCACGCTGGTGAACCCTCGAGTTCACCAGCGGGTGACTAGTCCGGATCGCGGACAAACCCGGTATTCGCCCCAACTAACTGCAACTTAATCTGGCATAGTTATATATGGAACCCGGCGAAGATTGTGGTGCACACCCCCCTGTTGCGTCTGCTTTGTCGGGTTCCCCGCACGGGCTGGGAACACTCTAGGCTGCGCTCATGAGGATTGAAATATCACATGACCGCTGACCGCGTGCTCGTTGCCGGTGTTGACTCCTCAACCCAGTCGGTAAAGATTGTTGTGTGCGAAGCACAGACCGGCGAGTTAGTTCGAGAGGCCCGAGCCTCACATCCCGATGGCACCGAAGTAAATCCAGTTGCGTGGTGGGATGCTCTTAATTCGATTGTGCCCGAGGCGCTCGAGGGCGTGTCTGCAATCAGTGTGGCCGGTCAGCAGCACGGCATGGTGGCGCTGGATTCCCAGCAAGAGATTGTGCGTGATGCACTCTTGTGGAACGACACTCGATCCGCCCAGGCAGCAGAAGATTTGGTGCAGGAGCTTGGTGGTCCGTCCACGTGGTCGGCTGCAGTGGGCAGCGTTCCCGTCGCGGCTTTCACGGTGTCGAAACTGCGGTGGATGGCCCAGCACGAACCAGAAAATGCTCAACGCACAAGCAGTGTTGTATTGCCGCACGACTATCTCACCTGGATGCTCGCGGGCAAGCCGACAAATCTGACGACGGATCGTGGTGATGCCAGCGGGACCGGTTACTGGTCCCCATTAACCAATGAATATCGGCAGGATCTGGTAGAACTCGCGATCGGCCACGAACTCGTACTTCCCCGAGTGGCCGGTCCGAGTGAGGCCGTCGGAACAGCAATGGGTATTGGTCGCGACGACATCGTGATCGGCCCCGGGACGGGTGACAACATGGGAGCTGCTTTGGCACTCGGTGTGAAACCGGGAGACGTTGTCGTTTCACTGGGAACGTCGGGCACCGCATTTGCCGGGTCGAATTCACCGACCCAAGATCCGTCGGGCTTTGTTGCTGGTTTTGCTGACGCGACGGGAAACTATCTGCCACTCGTGTGCACACTCAATGCCGCCCGCATTTTGACAGCGACCGCTGCGATGCTCAATGTTGACTTTGACGAGTTCGCGCGACTTGCTCTCACAGCAGCCCCCGGTTCTGGCGGGTTGTCATTTATTCCATACCTTGACGGTGAGCGCACGCCCAACCTGCCGGATGCTCGCGGTTCACTGCACGGGATGACCCGAGAAAATATGACCGCAGAAAACTTGGCAAGAAGTGCGATTGAAGGAATGTTTGGTGGCCTCGCGGACGCCGTTGATGCACTGACCCGAGCAGGTGCCCCCGTGCATCGAGTCATTCTCATTGGAGGCGCGGCTGCCAACCCAGCGGTAGGTGAAGTCGCTTCCACCATGTTCAACGCGCCGGTTGAAGTGCCGCCCGCAGGGGAGTACGTTGCTGACGGCGCTGCTCGGCAAGCAGCGTGGGTGCTCACGGGTGAATTGCCGTTGTGGAATGACGGTGGTGCTGGTCAAACGCGGTTTTTTGAGCCCGACTACCACGAAGGGATCCGGTCAAACTTTCGTACTGCCTGGGCGTCTTTATACGGCTAAAGCGGTAAGTTAACGGGATGGACTTCCTCACCGTTGCCGTCTTTGCCTTGGTTGGAGCGGCCGCCCAATTTGTCGATGGCACGCTCGGAATGGGCTTCGGAGTCACCTCGGCCACACTGCTGACCGTCTTGGGTTACAGCGCTGTTGCCGCCTCCGCGGGAACGCACGCAGCAAAGGTGGGAACGTGTTTTGCCTCGGGAGTGAGCCACTGGCGCGAGGGAAATGTTGACTGGCGGGTACTCATCGCGGTCGGTGTTCCTGGAGCATTTGGCGCCTTTATTGGCGCTGTCGTACTGACAAACGTTGCCATCGACGGAGCCCGAGTCTGGATGGCCGCAATTCTGTTCCTCCTCGGGATCAGCATTATCGCTCGCTTTGGATTCGGTAAATCACTGCTGCCTGAAATGCGTTTACGCACCCGCAATTTATGGCCGATTGGTCTCTTTGGTGGATTTGTCGATGCAACGGGTGGTGGGGGTTGGGGTCCGGTCGCGACGCCCTCGCTCATGACCGTGACGCGTCACGCACCGCACCGCATTGTCGGCACCGTGAGCGCCTCCGAGTTTTTGGTAGCTGTCTCAGCCTCGATGGGATTCCTCGTGGGTGCGGGCGACTCCGACGTTCCCTGGTTGGCGGTACTGGGCCTGATAATCGGCGGCGTAATCATGGCTCCATTCGCCGCTCGCTTCGCCAGAAGAGCGCCGACACGACCACTGGGTGTTGCCGTGGGTGGAATTGTGCTCGTTGCCAACACCGCTGTGATTGCCGCCGTTTTGGGGATTCCTGGAGTGGTCGCAGGAGTTCTGGCGGGAATCGAAATCCTGATCACCGTTGTAATCGTTGTGAAGGTGCGGCGGGCTACCGTACCGAAGTGAAAACTTGGTCGAGAATCTTCGCGACCTGCACCGATTGCCACGCACTGGGAAGCCAACCGCCGTTTCCGCTGATTCGCTCACTTACGTTTTCAAACATCAATTGATATGAATCAACCGGAGCAAATTTTTCCGTGTTTGTTATGCCATTGGTTGTGATGGTTAATTCGCTTTCTTGACGGTAGCTGGTGAAAGCCTGATCTCCGGGCAGGGTGATTTCTCCCTCTGTTCCCTTGAGCACGAAGCGTTGTGACGGGTGCATGGCGAATGACGCAACGATCGCCCCAGATCCTTTACACGTTGAATTATCAAAATTGAACTGAGTCTTCATCGTCATGTCGACCTGCTCACCGAGTTTCTCCTCGTGTGCTGAAGTGACCGAGTAGTTGGTCTCTTCGGCGAGAAGCGCAACGAGTGCATGTAGTGGGTAAATGCCAACGTCGTACAGCGCGCCACCACCCTTGTTTGGGTCTAGCCGGTAATTACCTTTTGTTACACCGTCGAATGTGAAGGTACCGAGGTAGTTGGTCGGTGAGCCGATGGCATCGCTGGAAACCAATTGCCCGAGGCGTTGTGAACGTGGATGCCACAGCGACCAGACGGCTTCAACCAAGAGCAAGCCTTTGTCTGTCGCGTGCTGATACGCAGTGTCGGTGTCGCCGGCATTAAGGACCATTGGCTTCTCGCAGAGAACATGTTTGCCCGCGTCAAGGGATTTAATAATCCAAGGAAGATGTGCATCGTTATTCAACGAAATGTAGACGGCATCGACCTTTGGATCTTGGATCAGTTTTTCGTAGGAGTCATACACAACCTTCGGCGACAAACTCCGCGCCCGGTTTTCATCACGTGCCGCAGCCGCATAGAGCGTCCCGTTTTTCGAGTTGTGCAGTGATGCTGCCGTCGTCCCGGTTGCCAGACCGCCGGCGCCAATAAATCCCCAGTTAACCATTCCTTGTTCAGACATGCTCCTAGTCTCTCCGACTAGTTGTTCAGGAGTACCGGCGACTCGGGCAGTCCGTTATGTGCGGCAGAAGTCTCCGCCGCCTCCATCAATGCCACGACGTCGCGTGAATCGATCGGCTGCACCTGCATCACCGCACCGTCTTGGAGAAGGGCCGCCAGTTCCCGGTGAAATTCGTAGGGCGGTACGACATCAAGTTCCAATTCGGTTCGAGCACCGGTTGAGTCAATGAGCGACAACTTGGCAGGTAAGTCGGCAACGGCGGGTTCGGCTGCCGCGTCCCAATCACCAATGATCGCACCCGTCGTGCCCAGGGCGTAGAACTTTGGCTTGCGTGCCGCGGCTAAGTCGGAGTTTACGAAACTTGCCGTGCGACCGTCAACGAAGGTAATTGCGACTTCAGCGTGATCGGCGTTGGTCACGTGATCCCAGTGACGCTTGTGGTTGTGACCGGTGACGTGTGCGACCTTTTCGGGGAAGAGGTTCAGAATCTGGTCGAGGTAATGTGACCCCCAGTCAAAAATCGCACCCCCGGAAACGTTAGACATTGAATGCCAGTAGTCGCACGGCCGCGAATATCCGCCCACAAAGGATTCATAGGAAAACAGTTCTCCCACAGAGCCCTCGCGAACGAGGCGACGCATCGTGACAAAGTCCGCATCGAATCGACGGTTTTGATACACAACCAGAACGCGCTCTTTCTCACTTGCAAGTGCAATGAGTTCATCACACTGATCGGCGGTGAGTGCCATTGGTTTTTCCAAGACCACGTGTAGACCGCGGTGAAGGGATTCCTTCGCCCAAGAATAGTGACTATTTGGCGGGGTTGAAATTACGACAATGTCAATGAGCCCACTGTCGAGCATCTCCATGGAATCGGTGAAGGTCACCGCGTCAGGGGCTAACTCAAGTGCCGCTGCGATCCGCTCGGGGTTAAGGTCTGCAACGGCTCGGAGTTCAAGTCCCGGAGTAGCCGTAACGGCCAAATTGTGCTCGTGGCCGATCGCTCCATAGGCGAGCAGGCCAACACGGAAGGGGGCAGTTTCGGTAACAGGCACGCCCTCTAACCTAGCGGTGCTGCAACGAGTATGCAGAACTATGCGCCTAAAGTGTGAAATAGCGGTAACTTTGCTTAGTCCAAAAATTTGTCAATCCGATGTTATTGAAATGGAGTTTCCATGTCCGAACAGGTCCTCAGCGGGAAAACCGCACTAATTACCGGTGCATCGCGCGGAATTGGTCGGGCGATCGCGCTGAGTTTTGCCCAGTCGGGTGCCGACGTTGCGCTGGTGGCCCGCGACGGGCAAAAACTGGAGAACCTAGCCAAAGAAATAAGAGAATTGGGACGCACGGCTCAAGTAATAACCGCGGATCTTTCGGCAGAAGATGCCGTTGAGTCGATCTGCACCGCGCTTGACTTCGATGCACTCAATATCCTGGTCAATAACGCCGGTGGTAACTCTTTCATGTCCACGACGGAGAAAATGCGTCTCTCGGGTTGGCGCAAGACCATGCACCTCAACCTCGACTCACTCGTCGCCCTCACCCAGGGGGTTATTCCTCGCTTGGTTAATTCCGGTAACGGTTCGGTGATCAACGTGTCCTCCGTGGCGGGGCTTCGGGGCTCACCCTTTATGTCCCACTACGGCGCCGCCAAGGCGGCTGTGATCAGTTTCAGTCGCAGTCTTGCCGTTGAACTCGCCACCCAAGGGGTGCGGGTTAATTCACTCGTTCCCGGTTGGATCGAGACCGACCTCACTGATTTCCTGCGGGAAACCAAGGAAGCCGAGGCGGGCGCACTGTCCCGGGTCCCCATGGGCCGTTGGGGCCGCGCCGAGGAAATCTCCGCCGCTGCACTGTTCCTTGCGAGTGATGCCTCAAGTTTTATGACCGGTCAAGAGCTCATCGTTGACGGTGGCTTGTCAGCAATGCCGTGAACTATGCCGTTAAAGCCGAAAAGAGCGGGTTCCGGGTGCACAATGGACTCATGTAAATAACGTGTGAGAGCACCTACTGGGAAGGAACTGCCATGAGCAATAACGCATCCAGTCGTACGAGTAGTCGTACTAGCCGAATTGAGGCAAAGTACAAGGGCAACCGAAGCGAGGCTCGTTTCTTTGCCGCTCGAAATAGTGCGAAGCAGTCGTGCGACGACCTGCGGACGGCAATCCGAAAATCCCAAATTCATAGCGTTATGCGTGACGAACTCTTACTGGCGGTTGATCGAGCAGAAGCATTGGTTAAAGAGGTTGAGCCAACCCAGATCCATCCAGGGGCGGAAATTCGACAGCTGGCCAAGGAGATTGAGCACCTGCAACTTGCCGAGCAGTGGGTTGCCGCAGCGGATCGGGTGATGGCACGACTAGGAACGCAGGGTCCCATGCAATCCCGCACCGAATTGGAAGAAGCGCAGGAAGCTGTCATGTGGTGCGTCAGGGCCAGCGAGTGGAATGGTCAACTCACCGCAGCCGGAACACAACTGCAAAAGGTTGTCGCGGAAGCCGAGATCCACGCGGCCCGAGTGAACTGAATTTATTTGACAAGTGAGGCCACCGGGATTTTCCTCGGTGGCCTCACTTATGTCAGGTCAAACAAATCAGTTTAAGAACGTAGATTGAACGAACACTCGAGTTGCTTGGATTTCGGGTGCCAGGAACTTGTCGGGGCCGGCTCCGGCTGTGGTCTTTCGCAACTCGCGAAGGAGATTCCCTGTTACCGGTCCGGGAACAAGTGGTGCGCGTAGTTCAAGTCCGCGGCTCGCGGCCATGAACTCAATCGCAATGATTGTGGTGAGGTTGGATACAGAGCTGCGTAACTTGCGACCGGCGTGCCAACCCATGGACACGTGATCCTCTTGCATTGCCGAACTCGGAATCGAGTCAACGCTCGCTGGGACGGCTAGACGCTTGCAGTCACTGACCAAAGCTGCCTGGGTGTACTGCGCGATCATGAGGCCGGAGTCAACCCCGGGGTCGTCGGCCAAGAACGGTGGTAGGCCGTGATTTCGGTTCTTGTCTAGGAGTCGATCGGTACGACGCTCACAAATCGAACCTAAATCGGCTGCAGCAATTGCCAAGAAATCCAAAACGTATGCGACCGGGGCTCCGTGAAAGTTGCCGTTACTGGTCACTTCACCGGAGGGAAGAATCACCGGGTTGTCGATACTCGCGTCTAATTCGTTCTGGGCGACATTTTTTGCGTGGTTGATCGTGTCGCGAACCGCACCGGTCACTTGGGGTGCACACCGCAGGCTGTAAGCATCTTGTACGCGGTCGTCATTGAGTTTGTGGCTGTCCACAATGGGCGAATCCGCAAGGGCGGCAAACATATTCGCCGCACTGACCGCTTGTCCGGCGTGTGGTCGCAGCGGTTGGTGCAACTCTGGCCGGAACACTTGATCTGTTCCCATAAGAGCCTCGACGCTCATCGCGGCACCTAGGTCTGCTGCGTTACAGAGACCTTCAAGGTCGGCAATCGCCATGATTAACATTCCGAGCATGCCGTCGGTGCCATTGATTAATGCGAGGCCTTCTTTTTCCTTGAGCTCAACGGGTGAGATCCCGGCTGCATTTAACAGCGATGCAACGTCTCTTAAGTCACCGTTGGAATCGCGTGCTTCACCTTCACCCATGGCGACAAGTGCACAGTGAGCGAGAGGCGCGAGGTCCCCGCTGCAACCCAGAGAACCGAACTCGTAAACAACCGGAGTGATCCCGGCGTTGAGGATTGCCGCGTAGGTTTGCGCGACCTCTGGGCGCACGCCGGTGCGGGCGGAAGTGAGGGTCTTCAGTCGAAGGAACATGGTGGCCCGAACGACTTCGCGCTCGACCTCATTACCGGAGCCGGCCGCGTGGCTGCGGATCAGTGACTTTTGTAGTTGCACGCGGCTTTCCAGTGGGATGTGACGGTTGGCGAGTGCGCCGAAGCCGGTTGAGATTCCGTAGACCGGTGTTTCTTGGTGGGCGAGTTTGTCCACGTAGGCGCGGCTGACCTTCATCGCTGCGAGTGCCTCCGCACTGATTTCTATCCGGGAGTTTCCACGTGCAACGTCGATTACTTCATCGACACTTGGAGGAGTGGTCCCCAAAATCACGGTGTGCGTCATGTGGTGAGTGCCTTTCCGGCCAGATAGGTGTGGGCTATCTGCGGCACACCCGGACGATACGCGAGAAAATCAATGGATGGCGCGGTAAGGATTACGAAGTCCGCTTTCATGCCGGGGGTGAGCATCCCAACGTCCGTTCGAGCAAGTGCTTGTGCACCGCCGCGAGTGGCGGCGCGAACCGCCTGATCGACACTCATGTGCATTTCGCGGACTGCGAGGGCGATCACGAGTTGCATTGACGTGGTGAATGAACTTCCCGGATTGCAGTCGGTGGCGAGGGCTACTTGAACACCGGCGTCGAAGAATCTCCGGGCATCGGGGTAAGGAGAGCGGGTTGAGAACTCAACCCCGGGCAACAAGGTCGCAACGATTCCGGCGCCAGCGAGTAATTCAAGTTCAGAGTCGGACGTGTGGGTCAAGTGATCCACGGAGACGGCGCCCAGCTCACAAGCTACCTCAATTCCACCAATTGACTTAATCTGATTAGCGTGCAATTTTACCAACAATCCGGCATTTGATCCCGCGGTAAGAACCTTGCGGGCCTGTTCCGGGGTGAACGCACCCCTGTCGCAGAACACGTCGATCCAACGTGAGTAAGGAAGGACGGCTTCGAGCATTTCCCCGCACACGAGATCCACGTAGGCGTCAGGATCTGCCGCGAACTCAATAGGGACGACGTGTGCGCCCAGGAAAGTAGTCTCGGGAGTGAACTCACGGGCAATGCGAAGGCTTCGCACTTCGCTACTCACGTCAAGTCCGTATCCGGACTTGATCTCAAAGGTGGTGATTCCGCTGGCGTGAAACTCGGCAACAAGTGACTCGCAGTTGGAGCGCAATTCGGAGTCCGTTGCGGAGCGAGTTGCCGCGACCGTTGAACGAATTCCACCAGCGGCGTAAGACTCACCATTCATGCGCGCTGCGAATTCAGCGGAACGCTCGCCAGCAAAAATCAAGTGCGAGTGGGAGTCAACAAACCCCGGGAGAACGGCGCAATTCGAGGCGTCGATCACGTGATCACAATCACTCGGGGCGTCAGTTTCTGGCCCGACCCAGCTGATCAGGCCGTCCGCGAAAGTGAAAGCGAACCCGTTTTTGCGGTACGGGCCAAAGCCTTCATTGGTGACCAACTCACCGACATTGCGAACAAGTGTGTTCACGCTGGGGGGCCTTCACCCTCGGTCATCGGGATACGAACACCTTTTTCTTCGGCGACGTCGCAGGCAATGTCGTAACCGGCATCAACATGGCGAATAACACCCATGCCCGGATCGTTGGTCAACACGCGCCTGATCTTCTCACCGGCGAGTTCGGTGCCGTCGGCCACGGTGACTTGGCCTGCGTGTATGGATCGGCCCATGCCGACGCCACCACCGTGATGAATGGAAACCCACGAAGCACCCGAGGCGACGTTGACCATTGCGTTAAGCAGGGGCCAGTCTGCGATTGCGTCCGACCCGTCAAGCATCGACTCGGTCTCGCGGTAAGGGGAGGCAACGCTTCCACAATCGAGGTGGTCACGACCGATCACGATCGGCGCCGAGAGCTCACCACTGGCGACCATGTCGTTGAATTTCGCGCCGGCTTTGTCGCGCTCGCCGTACCCCAGCCAGCAGATGCGGGCCGGAAGGCCTTGGAAAGCAACCCGGTCTTGGGCCATGGTGATCCAGCGACGCAGGTGGTCGTTCTCTGGGAACAGATCCAAGATCGCTTGATCGGTTTTGTAAATATCTTTTTCATCACCGGAAAGGGCAACCCAGCGGAAGGGTCCTTTGCCCTCGCAGAACAGTGGGCGGATGTAGGCGGGAATAAAACCAGGAAAGGAAAATGCCCGATTGAATCCACCTTTGCGAGCTTCATCTCTGATTGAATTTCCGTAGTCGAATACTTCAGCGCCACCATCCATGAAACCGACCATTGCTTCAACGTGTTTGGCCATTGCAAGCTGGGCCCGCTCGGTGAATTCATCGGGCTTTTTATCGGCGTATTCATGCGCGTCGCCGAAATCAATGTCCTCGGGGATGTAACTCAGTGGATCGTGCGCCGAGGTTTGGTCGGTAACAATATCGATGGGAACACCACGGCGCAGTAACTCTGGGAACACTGTGGCTGCATTACCAACCAGACCAACGGAGAGTGCCGTACGGCTTTTTTTGGCGTCCAATGCGAGTTTCAATGCGTGCTCAATGTCGTCGGCAACCACGTCGAGGTAGCGATCAACAACCCGACGGTGCAAACGGCTCGGATCGATATCGACTACGAGGCAAACCCCTTCATTCATGGTGACCGCGAGAGGTTGCGCCCCGCCCATGCCACCGCAGCCTGCGGTCAGTGTCAAAGTGCCGGCGAGGGTTCCGCCAAACTTCTTGTGAGCAACGGCGGCGAATGTTTCATAGGTGCCCTGCAGGATGCCTTGGGTGCCAATGTAAATCCAAGACCCGGCGGTCATCTGGCCGTACATGGTCAACCCCATGTGCTCCAAGCGGCGGAACTCGGGCCAGTTGGCCCAGTCGCCCACCAGATTTGAGTTCGCGATCAAAACGCGGGGCGCCCATTCGTGGGTTTGCATGACGCCAACCGGCCGACCGGATTGCACCAACATGGTTTCGTCATTCTTCAACGTCTGCAGGGTGCGGATCATGGCGTCGTAGCTGCGCCAGTCCCGGGCGGCCTTACCGGTGCCGCCGTAGACAACCAATTTTTCCGGATATTCGGCGACTGCGGGGTCGAGGTTGTTCTGCAGCATTCGCATCGCTGCCTCTTGCCCCCAACCCGGTGCGGTGCGGGTGGTGCCGCGGGCCGCATGGATCTCGCGGGTGGGGTCGTAGGTCGCGGTGATCAGATTCTCGGTTGTCATGGGCAAAGTCTGCTGCAAAGAAGCCAAACGAAAAGGGCTAATGGACATTCTTAGTCTCAAATGCGAGACTGCCGTCATGACCCAGGTACCCGCCGCGAATCGAACCCTTGATGTGCTGCTTGTTTTGGCGAGAAGTGCCGGCCCGATTCCCGCCGCCGTGATCGGTCGGGAGTTGGCAATCCCGAAATCTTCGCTCTACCACCTACTTGCGGCAATGCAGGCAAAAGGATTTGTCACGCCGATCGCCGAGAGTCGTGCGGAAAATTCACTATGGGGCTTAGGGGTGAGCGCATTTGAAGTGGGTTCTGCTTACGTACGTCACGAACCACTTGAAGCGCGCGCTCGCCCGGTCTTGGTCTCATTAATGAAACAGGTTTCAGGTATCGCGCCACTTGTAGGCCACGTGGGAATTCTGCGGGGGAGTGACACCTACTACCTGCTCAAGGAAAGTACGGGTGGACACATCACGGTTGTCTCTGAAATTGGGGTGCGACTTCCGGCCTCCCTGACGGCGTCTGGTCGGGCAATACTGTCCTATCTTTCGGCCGCTCAAATTCGGGCGCTGTTCCCCAATTCGAGTGCCCTCGTTAATCGAACAGGGAGAGGTCCTGTAAACCTGACACAGTTGAAACAGTTGCTGTCAAAAGAACGAACACAGGGCTATTCAATTGAGACAGGGTTGATCACACGCGATCATTCATCCGTTGCGGCAGCGATATTTGATCACCTAGGTGAACCGGTTGCCGCAATCAATCTCGTGTTCCGCGACACTACAGTTGATCTCCCAACCCACCAAATACTTATTGAGGCCGTGCAAGGATCAGCACGCGAACTCACAAAGCGACTTGGCGGACGGCTACCCGGTTAATTAAAGGATGTGAAATGAACTCAGATCCGAACTGGCCATCAGCATTAAAACTATTGACCGAAAATTCCAGCGCCAGGGTCGCACTGCTGGGAATTCCCGCCCACCAGACGTCGATCAGCCCCACCCGCGCCGACACCACACCACCCGCCGTGCGTGAAGCGCTCCTGCGGTTTTCAACCTATTGCTCAACCCACGACCGGGATATGCGAGATCTCGAAGTCTTTGACGCCGGCAATATAAAGGCACCAGACCATGCTGCCGGTGAACAACGCGTTCGCGAAAAAGTCCAAGAGCTCACGGACAAGTTCGTTATTGCAATTGGCGGAGACAACTCCATTACCTACTCGGCCGCAACGGGATTGTGGGGTAGTGACATTGCGACTGCGGGGCTTATCACTCTCGACGCCCACCACGACCTGCGAGACGGCGAATCAAATGGTTCACCCGTGCAACGATTAGTGAATGCCGGGTTAAACGGTGCGAATATCGTCCAAATCGGGATCGCGGACTTCTCGAACTCGCCGCAGTACGCCACGAGAGCGAAGGACTATGGAATCACCGTGATTCCTCGCAGTGAACTACGCACCCGCAGCTCCGAAAGCGTCATTGCGCAAGCACTTGAAATAGCAGGTTCCGCGGGTGGCCCGATTCACGTCGACTTCGACGTTGACGTGTGCGATCGCTCCGTTGTTCCGGGTTGTCCGGCAGCAGCGCCCGGCGGAATCAGTGCTGATGAATTTCGAGACTTTGCCTACCTGGTTGGGAAAAGTCCGCAGGTCGCCTCGGTGGACTTTACCGAAGTTGATGCCCAAGCAGATTCGGTTGACGGACGAAGCGTTCGACTGCTCGCCGTCTCAATCATGGAGTTGCTCTGCGGTTTTCAGGGACGTAAAACTAACTAATTGGGCCAACCGGTAGTCGAGTTTCAACGACTTCACCGTCAACCAATTCAATCCGGTAAGCCGCGGGACCGTCGGGTTCATTTGTGTCAAGATCAGTTACAACTTCAATAGCCGTTGTGTCTTGGTACAAAATCCCGATCCGGTCGTCCGTTGCATAGGTTGTCGGCAACGAACCATTGGCTACCAATTCATGAACGAGCGGGCGGCGTTGCTTCTCGGAGTCGTAATGCACGCCATTGCCATAGGGCAATAGACCGAGTCCTTCAAATGCCGGCTGTAGTTCCTTGCCGTATGAGTCCGTCGGTCCACCCACATGCCAACAAATAGAGCCGGCGCTGACCCCCGCGAGGACGGTTCCATCAATCCACGCTTGCCTTAGCAGCGAGTCAAGATGGTGGGCTTTCCACACCGCGAGCAGGTTCACGACACTTCCGCCGCCAACCCAGATCACGTCACTGTTGCTGATCACTTTTTCTGGGACGTGATTCGGCATGGGGAAAAGTGCCAGGTGGTCGATGACGCAATCAAGCTCACGCAGCGCGCTGTACATGAGGGACAGGTAGCTGGGATCGTCCCCTGTTGCGGTCATGATCAACGTGACGCGGGGTCGCTCTACGCCGGTCAGCTCGAGGGCCCGCTTGATTAAGCCACCGGGTCGCGCCCCACCTGAATCATTGCGGGGGAGAAATCCACCGCTGGTTGCCAAAATACGTCGGGTCATTTTTTCCTCACTCTTTCGCGGGAGTTTTCAGAATAATTGTGGTTAGCATGTCAACGGCTGCCGGCACCTGCTCGCGGTCCATTCGACCTTCGATCACCAGTGCCGCGATTCCGTGCACCGCGGCGAGCAGCACGGACTCCAAAAGGTGTAAATCTGCTTCGGCGAATCCGTATTCGGATTGCAGGTGGCTAAGCACAGAAAGTATTGATCCCTCAATGTACTTCGGACGAACAGGTGCCTTTAGTTCAGAGAACATCACTTGGAATAAATACGGATGGTCAACCGCGTAACAAATATATGCATTCGCTGAGTGGCGCATTATTTCAAGTGGATCCTGCTGTCCAACATCTTCGGACACTCGTTGAAGGATAAAACTGTCAAGATCAACAAACCCGCGGGCGCTCACGGCTTTCATGAGTGCATCCTTGTCAGCAAAATGGTGATAGGCAGCACTTGGGCAAACCCCGACTGCAGCGGCAACAGCTCGAAGTGACACATGATCAGCACCGACCGCGTCAACACTGGCCATGGCTTGTTCAATGAGAGCTTCGCTCAGATCACCGTGGTGATAGGAGCGCTTGGCGATCTCTTTGATTTCTCCGCGCTCCACCATAGTGACAGCCTAGCCAGCGACTAAAAAAGTTGGCCGGCGAAAACTCTCAGAGTCCTCACCGGCCAACAGGTCAGCTCTTTACTACTTTTGTTTGGTGAAGATCATGTGCAACTCAAGAACTGCTTCGGCAGGTCCACGACCGGCTGACTGTAGGGAAACCTTCATGGTTTTGCCTTTCACTGACATGCCGTAGGCGCGAGCATCAAGGCCCTTGTCACCGGCGTCGTCAAAAACAATGACGTCTTTGGCATTGGAAAACCAGGTTCCTTTATTGGTTGTGATGATGGGAATATTGTCGGTGTACTTCCCATTTTTCTTCAGATTAAGCATTGTGTCTGCCGTGCAGTACCAGCGCTCAGAGAATGCAGTGGTGGGGGTGGGACAAGGCACGATTGGAGCGTTTCCGATCTGAAGACCGGTCAATTTCCAGTTACCCGTTGGATCCACCGTTTTTGGTGCGGCTTGAGCCGAAGCCAGTGGTAGCGAAGCAATCAGCAGTGTTGCAGCGGTTGCTGCGATGGTGCGGCGAACGTTTCTTCGGTCAAACTTAGACATTGTGAAACCCTTCTCATTTGCGCCACGAAGTTGAGGCGACGGCAGGTTAACAGGCTTCTTTATTGTGGGCCGTCGCAGACGCCAATTCAGACTTTGGTTGTGGTGATCGGGCAGGAATCCTGATTGATTAATCGGACGTTCAAGGCCCACAGCATAAACGCAAGCGAGATTACCGCCAGGATCGGTTGAATCGGGGCGAACCACGAAATCGCACCACTTGAACCAAGGGCGAGAAGGACCAGTTTGTTACATACCGGGCAGCCGACAGCGAAAAAGGTGATGAATCCCCCAAGGGTTCCGATTCGAAGTGACTTGTCCGTGCTGTCGACAATTACTTCCGAATCGCTGAGCGATTCGCGGATATAGGTCGCGACAAGAAGTCCGCCAAGGACTGCGCTGAGCAGCACGGTTGGGTAGGACCACCAGGTCGTCTCAATTGCGCGACCAAAGACCGGATTGGGAATCACCGCGGTGGGTAATGCGATCAAAAACCCGATGCCCGAGCCGGAAAGAATCGCCGCGTACCAGCGCCGCGGTGACCACTGCGACATCGCGGTACGCCAAATATGGGGGCTAATTTTCAGACTCGAGACCGTCAGCATTCCCGCAGGCTACCCCACGGCATCCCCACCCGAAAAATACCCATGGGGGTATATGGTTTTGTTATGGAGTCAGCATGAACATGCCCGAATTGCATACCCAGCCAGCCTGGTACGGAACGGTCATGGGCACAGGAGCAACGTCCGTCCTTTTTTATGTCACCTACGAGCGGGTCGAATGGCCCGTTTTACTGTGGGGGGCAATTGCCTTGCTGTGGATCGCCTCCGCACTGACGGTAATTCTGTGGCCGCGGTACTTCCGCCGGCTTGCCAAGCGCAATGAACTGGCACATGAAATCGCAGACCCCGCACATGGCGCCATGTTGGCGACTTTCCCCGCCGGCTTACTTGTTCTTGCAATTGCTTGGAGCGGTGTAGGCCAGGAGAGCATCTCCAGCAATATAGCGTTGACGATTGGCGCCATCCTGCTTGTTGTTGGTGGGCTGATGGGATTCATCTATTCGGCATTGTGGGCGTCGGTGATCAGTCGAGTTGAGGTGCCACTGGCAAAAATCAACGGCGGTTGGTTGATCCCGGTGGTCATGAATCTGTTGGTACCGGTCGCGCTGGTGCCCATTATTCGGGAATACCCAAATCAGGCACCGGCACTTCTTGCCATCGGTTTCGGTTTCCTTGGAGTTGGCTCGCTACTTTTTATCGCAGTATTCGCGCTGCTCATAGTTCGCATTGCAACCCAGATATCTTTACCCGCTGCAATGGTGCCCTCACTCTGGATTCCACTCGCTCCCGCTGGCGTATTCGGGATCGCGATAATTCGACTCTTTCAGGCCGGTATTCAAGCGGACGTGATCAACCCAGATCTTTTGGTGCTCGCTGAGGTGTTGGCGGCAATGGGAGTTGGCTTCGGTCTTTGGTGGGCGCTATTCGCTTGGATCGACATGAGGCGAGCCACGAAAAACGGCGGGATTCCCTTTCACCTTGGATGGTGGGGTGTCGTCTTCCCAGTCGTATCGATGGCTATCGCCATTAACCTGCTTGATGCGATCCTGGATGCTTCCGTATTTATTGCGCTCGCCGCCACGACAATCGGCATCCTCGTCTGGCTCTTCGTCGCAAGCAAGACAATTATTGAGGTGATCACTCATCGGACGGCGAAAGTGCGCAGCCGGTAACATGATCCAAGGTGCCTGCTAGCAGGAAGACTGACGGCGCACCGGCTTCACTGACGATTGTGTTGAACACGGGCGTCGCAGAGTGAGGGTTCACAAAGGATTAGCGTGAATTCAGACCGCAGAGTTACTGCACCAGACCGGATGCACACCCCCGACCAAGAACTCGTTGACCTGGTGTTGGCCTACGTCACCGAACGTTTGGCAATAGCAGAAACCCCGATCGACGGTTTCGGTGACCGGGAGCAAATGCAGCAGGCAATGGAAGGGCTGATTGGCCCGGGACCGCAGGACCCCGCGAAGGTCCTCGGAATCTACGAGAAGTACCTTTCTGAGACCGTTCTCTCCGCGGACAGTCCACGATTCTTCGGGTTTATCCCGGCGGCGCCAACGAAAGCATCCCTTCTTTTCGACATGGTGGTTTCGGCGGCATCACTGCAAGGGTGCTCGTGGCTGGAAGCTGCCGGCGCGGTTATGGCTGAAAACCAAGCACTAAGAACGATGGCCGACATTGCTGGCATGCCACTAAGTGCTGGTGGAACATTTGTCTCCGGTGGTAGCGCCGGAAACCTCTCCGCACTTGTGGTTGCGCGCGACACCGCGCGCGCCAGACGCAAGGTGAGCGGCCATCCGCTATATCAGCTGCAGGTTGTTGTTAGTGATCAAGCGCACTCTTCAATTAAGAACGCACTCAACATTGTTGACATGGGTGCGATCGTTATTGCGACAACTGACGGTTGCATGACCCGCGAGGATCTTGAACTCGGGCTTGCGAATCAGGATGTCTCGAATGTTGTCGCAATTGTTGCAACTGCCGGAACAACAAATGCCGGAATTGTTGACCAACTTGATGCTGCAGCCGATGCAGCAGCGCGTCACGGTTGGTGGTTCCATGTTGACGGCGCCTACGGTGGCGCCGGGATGTTGGATCCGGAAAAGCGTTCAATCTACGCCGGCATTGAGCGAGTGGACTCACTCGTAATGGATCCGCATAAATGGTGGTTCGCGCCGTTTGATTCTGCAGCGCTGATCTACAAGGATCCACATTTAGCAAAAGGTGTTCACACCCAAGATGCCTCATACCTTGATGTTATTCACACGGGTGATATCGCCGAGTTCAACCCGAGTGACTTGGCCTTTCACTTAACTCGCCGAGCCCGCGGAATGGCGTTGTGGTTCTCACTCGCTGTTAATGGCCTGGATGCTTACCGCGATGCGGTTGTTGCCGGAAACGAAATGGCACGGTATGCGGCCGACCAGATCAAAGCTCGCCCCGACCTTGAATTGATCCGCGAACCTGATCTTTCAGTCGTGCTGTTTCGCCGTAGTGGTTGGTCTGCAGTGAACTACGACAAGTGGTCAACCGACCTGCTTGGTGACCAAGTTGCATTTGTTACCTCGTCAACATGGCGAGGTGAGACAGTTGGACGCTTGGTGTTTTTGCACCCGGGAACAACAACTGCGATGGTTGACGAAGTACTGGCTGCGCTGGATTAGTTGTTGCGCAACTTCAGTTTTTCCAGGCCCTTCCACGAAAGTGGAAGTAGTCCGGCGGCGAGAGCAATTTTGACAGCGTCTCCGATCAGAAATGGAACAACACCCAAACTCAATGCGGTTGCCCAATTTACGTCAATCGCAAATTTCAGCCAGGTAACGCCAACCGCGTAAATAGCGAGGTTGCCAATCACCATCAGTGCTGCGCTGCGGGCGGCCGTTGTGGAAGCGCCACGTTCGGCAAGGCGACCAACGATGAAAGCGGCCAGAATGAAGCCCAGAATGTAGCCAAAACTTGCAGTGGAGAATCCCGAACTACCTTCCGCGAACCAAGGGAAACCGACCACCCCTACCAGTAGGTAGACAACCATGGAAAGCGCGCCGCGAAGGGATCCCAAAGCCGCTCCGACTAGGAGGACGGCGAACGTCTGAAGGGTGAGCGGAACGGGCGTGAAAGGGAGTGGGATGAAGATCTGGGCCGCGATGCCCACGAAGGTGGCTCCACCGAGAACGAGAGCGATCTGAACGAATGTCGTACGGGCCGCGTAATCTGCCAAAACGCGAGGGGCGGGGGTTGCCATTGCCATGTGGGCTTAGTCCTTCGTTCACACGTGAATTATTAACACGTGAATCCTTAGAGGCGAAAGCCTCACTTATGGGGCAAACCCTACTCGCCCATGGGGGAGTCTGAGGAAGAACACCGTGGAATAGTTGGTGTTATTGCCCACGTTGGGGTTAAGGTATGTTTGTACATGTTGAACCGTTCGTGAAATCGCTGGGGAAGGCGTCATTCACAAACAGGAGGTCAACATGTCAGCAGTGAGTTACTCCCGGGCCGGCTCTGATTGCGAGTCCGCCCAGAGTCGCGGTGTGGTCTTTATTCATGCTTGCCCCAATGCGGTCGCCCCTCACCTTGAATGGGCCATGGCCAAAGTGCTCGGAACCGAAGTCCCCATGGAGTGGGCTCCCCAACCGGTAGCGCCCGGCCAATTACGCAGCCAGATCATTTGGTCGGGAAAACAAGGCATGGGAGCTCGGATCGCCAGTGCGCTGTTGGCTTTTGGTCAGGTGAGATACGAAGTAACCGAGGACCCCAGCATCGGGCATGAGGGAGAACGGTTCGCCGCAACCCCAGACCTTGGCCTGTTTCGAGCAACAATCGGCGCCCACGGTGACGTCATGGTGCATGAAGACCGCCTGCGCTCTTTGATTGTTCAATCAACGGCAACCGGCGACTCGGTTGCCGAAGACATTCGTCGACTCATTGGGCAACCGTGGGATGAGGAACTCGAAGCGTTCCGTATAGCGCACGACGACTCGAATATTAGGGTTCTGCACAACGTCTCCTAATTCCTTCGTCAGCTCGTCGAGCTCATCGAGCTCATCGAGCTCATCGAGTCAGCTCATTGAGCGCGGAGCCTCTCTCCGAATCGGTTTACGGTCGTCCTGACTTGGCCGAGGCGATAGATACGCTCGTGAACGCTGGAGCACTATTCGCTTTGGCGCAAGGAAGCCAAGTGACTGGAACGGGCCACGCACAATCAGATCTTGATCTGCCCGCCTACTTTGGTAGTCAAGTGCCGCTGTCATGTGATGTCTTGTTACCGGCGGGGATTGATTTAACGGACGAATAACCGACAAAGGTGGGTTACTTTTTGAAGTGCACCAAGGCGACAGCGCGAACTGGGTGGCTTTTCTTCGGAGGGTCTATTTTGATAAACGCTTTAGATTCGAACGTTTTCACAGAGAGTTCATTGAGGCCTTGCGCAATGATTGACAAGATCCGCCCGTCAACATTGCCGTGCATATCTGCGCAGCAGGCAAGTTGGTTGAGTGATTCAAGAATTATCCGAATGAATTAGCAATCGAGTTGGGAAAAGCAACTGGTTTCCGTAATGTGCTGATTCACGAATACGTGGATGTTGTCGACAATATTGTGAGCCTACGACTCGCCGATTTAGGTGATCTGCGCGGGTTCGCAAGGGCCATTGCACGCTGGGCCATGCAACAACTGGAATGATCCATGCGAAGATTCTGCGACTTTTGAGGATTCACATCCTGTTATTGGGGCAGTAGTACAAAGCAGGGTTAAACAAACCGGATTTACAGCGGGATATTACCGTGGTTGCCGCGAGCACCGGGTGTGTCCAGGAGTACCTGGGCGACCGCTCTACGGGTGAGTTTTGGGTCAACGACAGAATCAACGACCCCTAGGTCTACCGCTCGTTTAATCCCGCCGGAGATTACTTCGTGCTCTGCGGCGAGTTCGAGTTCAACCTGTTCCCGGCTGTCTTCGGGGACGTCGGCTAGACGACGACGGTGCAGGATCCGGATGGCAGCGACCGAGCCCATGACGGCAACTTCGGCATTTGGCCAGGCGAACACTTTGGTAGCGCCAAGGGATGCCGAGTTCATTGCCACAAATGCACCTCCGTAAGCCTTGCGGGTGACAACGGTGACGCGTGGAGTGACGCATTCGGCGAATGCGTGCAGGAGTTTGGCACCCCGGCGAACAACACCTTCCCATTCTTGGCCAAGACCCGGGAGGTAGCCGGGAACATCGACGAGTACAACTAGCGGGACTCCGAACGCGTCACACATGCGAACAAAGCGAGATGCTTTCTCGGCACTTGAGGAATCAAGACAACCGCCAAGTCGTAGCGGGTTGTTGGCGACAACCCCTATTGTGCGCCCGCCAAGTCGACCAAGTCCAACAACAATGTTTGGTGACCATTTAGCGTGGAGTTCAACGAATGAGTCCAGGTCAACGAAGCCTTCGACAATTGGATGCACGTCATAGGCGCGACGTGATGACTCTGGCAGCAGTGCCCCTAGATCGCGGTCGGCAACGCTGTTCAGATCAAGGGAACCTTGGTGACCCAGGAGTCTGACGAGTTTAATTCCGTAATCGATTGCTTCGTCTTCACTGTCGGTGGTGATATGCACGACACCACTTCGACGGCCATGAGGCTCTGGTCCACCGAGGCGGTCCATGTCAACGTCTTCACCGGTAACAGATCGAACTACTTCGGGTCCGGTCACAAAGATTCGACCGGCAGGGCCAAGGATCACAATGTCGGTCAACGCCGGACCGTAGGCCGCACCACCAGCCGCTGGGCCAAGGACAATGGAGATTTGGGGGACTTTGCCACTTGCCCGGGTCATCGAAAGAAAAACGCGACCTACACCGTCAAGACTTGCGACGCCTTCGCGCAAGCGCGCGCCACCGGAGTGCCAAATGCCAACGATAGGGGCCGAGTCAGCCAGCGCGCGGTCATAAGCGGTGACGATCGCTCGGCAACCCACGGAACCCATTGCTCCACCTTGCACGGTTGGGTCGGTGCAGAAAGCGACGCAATGAACGCCGCCGGCGGTACCAACCGCGGAGAGGACTCCGCTGTCGTCTATCGGAGTGATTGCGGTGAACTCACCGTTGTCAAAGAATTTGGCTAGACGCACCAGCGGTGAACGTGGATCGAGTTGGGTTTGTTCTCTCGTTTCGGGCACGTTAGACACTCCTGAAAATTACGGCGACGTCGTGGCCGCCAAAACCAAATGAGTTGTTGAGAACGGCGATGTCTCCCTGCGGCAGGTCCACTGGACCGTTGTTGGACACGTTGAGCCGTATTTCGGGATCGATGTTGTCCAAGTTTGCGGTGGGTGGTGCTGTGCGATCGCGCAGAGCCAGAATGCTGTAAATCGACTCGATTGCACCAGCCCCGCCAAGTAGGTGACCCGTCATGGATTTCGTGCCGGCAACATAAACAGTGTCCGCTGCACTACCGAGGGCGCGCCGGATGGCGGTTGCCTCGGCTACATCACCTTGTGGTGTCGAGGTTGCGTGCGCGTTGACATGGCAAATGTCTGCCGGAGTGAGTCCTGCTTCAGCGAGTGCGAAAGTGATTGCCCGAGCAGCACCCGCGCCCTCAGGGTCTGGTTGAGCAATATGGTGTCCATCACTTGTCAGGCCAGCACCCGCGTAGCGTCCAAGGATTTTGGCTCCGCGCGCTTTCGCGTGATCCTCGGATTCAAGGATAAGAATTCCGGCCCCCTCGCCCATGACAAAACCATCCCGATCAATGTCGTACGGGCGCGAAGCGGCTTGTGGGTCGTCATTTCTGGTGGAAAGTGCCCGCATCGCGGCAAAGCCAGCCATGGTGATCGGGTGGATTGCCGCTTCGGCTCCGCCAGCAATCACGATGTCAGCTCGACCGGTTTGAATCATGCGGGCGGCATAGGAAATCGCTTCGGCGCCGGATGAGCAAGCGCTCACGGGGGTGTGAACTCCGGCCCGGGCACCGAATTCGAGTCCAACTACAGCAGCGGGGCCATTGGGCATGATCATGGTGACCATGTGGGGGGAAATTCGGGAAGGGCCGCGTTCAAGCAGGATGTCGTATGACGCCAAGAGTGAAGTGATTCCACCGATACCGGTAGCGATCACTGTGCCTAAACGTTCAAGATCAACGTCTGGCGATCCCGCATTCGTCCAAGCTTCTCGGGCAGCAATAAGTGCGGCCTGCTGGGAGCGATCCATGCGACGGGTTTCATGCTTTTCAAGAATTGTCAATGGGTCAACGTTCATGATCCCCGCGATTCTCGCGGTGTGACCGTCAACCCATGGTTCGTCAATGACGCTGATACCGGGTTGCCCGGCGAGAATCGCCTTCCAATTTGATTCGACGTCGCCACCAACGGGAGAGGTCATTCCCATGCCGGTTACTACAACTTCGCGAGACATGTGATCCTCCAAATCAGTGACTGCGTGAGTAGTTTGCTCCGCGAAATTGGCGGGTGCCAGTGTCAACGAAATAATCGACGACACTGGCCACACCAAGATGATGAGCCAAACTATTTATGTTTTTGGGGTTGAGCTTCGATTTAGGAATTTGCCTCAATGTAAGTCACTGCATCACCGACGGTGACAAGATTCTTTGCTTCGGCGTCAGGAATTTTTACGCCCCATTTGTCTTCCGCAGCCATGACAACTTCAACCATGGAGAGTGAATCAACATCAAGGTCGTCAACGAACTTCTTCTCCATCGTGATTTGGTCAACGGGAACGCCGGCAACTTCGTTGACGATAACGGCAAGACCGCTCAATACTTCTTCCTGGCTCATTTCATACCTTTCATCGTGGTGTGTTGTTATCCCGCATTGTTGTGCGGAAATCTAGGGGAGCGTAACAACCTGCGCAGCGTGGACCAGCCCTGAGCCAAATCCAATGAGTAATGCGGTGTCACCTGATTTTGCTTCGCCACTTTGCAGCATGGCATCCATAGCCAAAGGGACCGATGCCGCTGAGGTGTTACCCGCGGTCACTATGTCCCGAGCGACCTTGACTCTCTCTGGTAAGTCAAGGGCCCGAACAAGAGCATCGGTGATTCGGTTATTAGCTTGGTGCGGAATAAATACGTCGAGATCCTCGGCGGTGATTCCTGCAACTTCAAGGGCTTCCCGTGCCGCCTTGGGCATTTCACCCACCGCCCAGCGAAAAACTTGCTGACCTGCCATAACGACAGTGGGGAAGTCCGGGACAAGCCCGTCGCGGAAGTCGGTGAGGGATGCGTTCATGCTGATGGCGTCCTTCTGGCTACCGTCACCACCCCAGATGATCGGGCCGATACCGACAGTCTCGGAAGGGCCAACTACCACGGCGCCGGCGCCGTCAGCAAAAATAAAAGCCGTACCACGATCGTGTTTGTTGATCACGTCGGTGAGACGTTCAACCCCAATGACAAGAATGTATTTGGCACTACCGCCACGAATAATGTCGGCGGCCATGCCGACTCCGTAGCAGAACCCCGCGCATGCTGCGGAAAAGTCAAAGGCGGGGGCGCCACGAGCACCAATGAGCTCGCCAACCTCAACCGATGCTGACGGGCAGGCGTACGGGTGGGAAATAGTTCCGAGCATGATCAAGCCAATGTCTTGTGGTGAGATACCTGCACGCTCAATGGCAATCTTTGCAGCTTCTGCAGCCATGAAGGTAACGGACTCACCCTCACCCGCCCAGCGCCGCTCGATGATGCCCGAGCGCTCGCGAATCCATTCGTCGGTTGAATCTATAAGTTCACACACTTCAGCGTTAGTGACTATGCGATTGGGACGGTAGGTGCCAACCGAATAGATCCGCGCATGTTTTGCGCCGGTTGTGGTGCCGGTAATTCTGTTACGCGTTGTCATATTTTCCTTAGCCGGGTTGTGCGGTGGGGTGTAGTCGAAGCAGTGGGGCGCCGGGTGAGACCGGGTCACCGTCTTGGGCGAGCCACTCAATCACAACACCACCGTGGGGCGCGTGAATGGGAATGAGTTCGCGTGAAGTCTTAATGGATCCAATGTGAACGTTGGGTTGGAGTGAATCACCCTCTGCGAAGGTGACGTCGGCTGCTGTGAAGATCCCCTTGGCCGGTGAAATCACCAAACGCCAGGTGGGACTCGTTTCAATTGTTGACCTCACACCGTGCCTTTCAATCAGTTTCCAAGCCGCTGGCAGATCATCGGGTGATTTGAGTGCCAAAGTTTCAACACCGGGCATTGCCCGTTTGGCCAAGTTTGTGAGCGTGCCGGCTGGTGGGATTTCAATCATTGCGGTGACGCCAAGGTCGAGCATTGTTTGCATGCACAAGTCCCAGCGAACCGGTTGAGCAACCTGGGCTACCAGTCGGTGAACAACCTCGCGGCCGTCGTGAACGACCTGACCGTCAGCATTGGAAATCAAACGAATTCGGGGATCGTGGGTACTTATTGCATTGCCGATCCGGCTCAGGGTTGTGCCGGCACTGGCCATATGTTCGGTGTGAAATGCCCCCGCAACTTCCAGAGCTCGCACGCGCGCACCTTCTGGCGCAACGAAATGCTCAAGCTGGGCTTTCGTGCCGGCGACAACAATTTGCCCTGCGCCATTGATGTTCGCGCAGGTGAGTCCAACTTCGGTCGCCGCAGCGATTACTTTGTCTTGATCCCCGCCAAGGACCGCGGCCATGCCGGTTGGGGTGAGTGCTGATGCTTTAGCCATTGCGTTACCGCGCTCGCGAACAAAAACCATGGCTTGCTCCGCCGTGAGCACACCGGCGCCAACAGCGGCGGTGATTTCGCCAACGGAATGTCCTGCCCCGGCGCCAATCGAGGCAAATGCTGCTGAAGGGTGGGGGAACAGACTCAACAGGGTCACCAGCCCGGCACCAACAATGAGCGGTTGGGCAACCGCGGTGTCACGAATTGTGTCAGCGTCGGAGGTCGTTCCGTGGGCGATCAGATCCACGCCGCTTACGAGTGAAAGCCAATTGAGTCGTTCGGCAACGCCGGGGACATCAAGCCACGGGGTGAGGAATCCGGGAGTTTGGGCGCCCTGCCCGGGCGCAACGACTACAAGCATTACTCTACCTTTGCGTAGATATCCGATAAGCCAGAGCGCTGAGCCACCAATATTTAGCCAATATTTTTGTAGGAAACCTACAACATTCTAGCTACTTTGGTTAATCCGGCCAAGAGTCAAAGCCAAGCGAACGGTAAATGCATCCCGTGGATCGGTGAGGTCGTACCCGATTAGATCGTTGATCCCCTTGATCCGATAGCGAATCGTATTGGCGTGAACGAAAAGCGCCCGGGCGCTTGCTTCGAGGGACGCCCCATTCTCCAAATAGCTTTCAGCGGTGTCTCGCAGGGTCGGATCGGAATTGAGCGGGTTAAAAATATTTTCGATGATTTGATGGCGGGCATTCACTTCACCCATGAGCGCTCGTTCGGCCAAGAGCTCCCAAGCAAAAACCGGACGAGGAGCATGGGGCCACGCCCGCGCGGCAGCAACCCCGGAAACGCAGGTTCGGGCGGCTACCCCAAGTTCCGCCAGACCGTTGACCGACTCGGTGACGACAACGGGGCCGGGGCCGAAGTAGGGGGTCATAAGCCGATGGGATGCGTGCGGATCTAGTCCAGCGCCACCAATAATGACCAACATAACGGGGCCGTGGATTCCGGTGAGTAATTCAAGTGAATGGCTTCTGGCGGCCCGACGCATCACTGAAAGTGATTCTTGATTGTCGGAATCTGGTGGCGAGCCGGCGAGGACCAGAGCAGGTCGATCTTGGGACCAACCAAGGGCTGCGATCCGGCTGAGAAGTTCGCTATCGACATCACTTCGAATCAGGGCATCAAGAATGAGTGCCTCCAGGCGGGCATCCCAAGCGCCACGCGCCTCGGCAGCGCGCGCGTACACCTCGGCCGCACTGAATGCGACCTCGCGGGAATACTGCAACGTGGCAATGCGAGCGTGGGCCAGATCCTCACCGGTAAGGAAAGTATCGAGTTGACTTTCCACCGCATCAATCGTGGTGCGGACCAGTTCCACCGTTTGTTCCAGTGAAATCACCCGGGCAAGTTCTCTCGGTGCAGCGCCGAATACATCAGTGGTGAGTTTAGGAATCGTGGTAGCGGGTGATTTCGCCCAATTGGAATACCAGCCCATGAAAGCGCCGATGCCGGCTTGGGCTACCACGGCAACCCAAGCGCGTTGATCGGCACTGAGTTCTCGGTACCAAGGGAAAACTTCCATGCGCTTTACAGCCAGAGTTCCAAGGTCCCCGGAGGCAGCTTGCATGCGGGTGATCAGTGAATCCAGATGTTCCATGACACGTGGCTCATTAACCCGTTGAAACACCGATAAGCGAGCCAACCACGTAGGTGATGCTCGCAGCGCCGGTACCCCACAGCAATTGGCGCATGGCGCTGAACACGATCCCGCGACCGGAAAATTTACCAACCACGCCACCGACAATGCACAGGGCGATGACCGCCGCGGCAATTGCCGTGAAGAAGGCGGCGGAGCCTTGTAGGAAAACGTAGGGAACCACCGCAACAATCGCACCAATGGCAAATGCGATAAAACTTGAAATAGCAACTTTCACCGGTGAGCCGAGTTGGTCAGGGTCAAGGCCAAGTTCTTCACGTGCCAACGTGTCTAGGGCAGTTTTTGGATCGGACATTATTTTGTCCGAAACCGCTTTGGCCAAAGCCCGGTCCAGTCCTTTGGCGCGGTAAATGAGTTCCAGTTCTTTGGCTTCTTCTTCCGGTTTTTCCTGGAGTTCAAGTGCCTCCATTTCGATTTCCCTTTGGAATAGGTCGCGTTGGCTGGCAACACTTACGTATTCACCCGCAGCCATAGAAAATGATCCAGCGATTAGTCCCGCCAAACCGGCGAACAACACCGTGCTGTTGTCGAGGGATCCGTTGAGGCTCGCGCCGGCAAAACCCATGACCAAAGCCGTGTTGGAAACCAGTCCGTCGGAGATGCCAAAGACTGCGGCACGGACCGAACCAGATCGGTCAGAACGGTGCCAAGGTTCACTTGCTTTTGGCTTCATGGCGGCGCGCGAAGTAATTGTCGGGATTGCTGTACCCCGGATCATGCTGCGGAACACCTCGGCGTGCTCACGCTCGTCAATTGGCATTGAGTCCAGTGCTTCGGGCTCGTCGTCGTACATACCGGCGTCGGCGCCTTCGTTTTCTTCGAGAGTTCCCAGAACGCTGTTGAGGCCGGTTGCTCGCGCAATGTTCAGAAGCTTTTGATCCGCTCGGTCGAGTGTCGTCGGCGCGGCAGGGATGTCCACGCCGTACTCGGCGAGCTTTTCCAACCAATGCTCAGCGTGGGCGTCCTCAATGTCGGCGAGTTCGATTAAAGCGTCGGCGCGATCCCCGGTCACCGTTTCGGCTAGTGAGCGGTAAAGAAGTGACGCCTTGCGTTCAGCCTCAAGGTAGTGCAGAAACCGCTTCGGATCGTTACTCATGCTCAGCCCGAACCCTCCGTATTTCCCGCATCCGCTGCCGCAGGATCGAGTAGTTGATATCTGTCAATCGCTTGCGCGACAATTGACTTCTCAACTTTACCCGAAGCAGCGAGAGATGCCAAAGTTTGAACGGTGATGGATTCCGCGTCGACAAGGAAGTGTCGGCGAAGCGCACCACGAGTGTCTGAGAGCCCCCACCCGTCGGTGCCCAAGCTGGCAAAATCATTGGGTACCCATGAGGCGATCTGGTCTTGCACCGCGCGCATAAAGTCAGAGACCGCAACAACAGGGCCACTCGTTCCGGTGAGCCGCTGGGTGACATAAGCCTGCCGTGGTTCTTGCTCTGGGTAGAGCAGGTTGTGGCGGTCAACGGCAAGACCATCACGTCGCAGTTCATTCCACGAAGTGACCGACCAAACGTCAGCGCTTACCCCCCAGTCATCACGCAAAAGGTCTTGGGCCTTGAGCGCCCACGGGACCCCGACGCCACTTGCCAGAATCTGGGCCTTTGGACCAGACGCTGTAGCTTCGTTTAGCAGGTACATGCCTTTGAGAATTCCGTCGACATCGACGTTCTCCGGTTCGGCCGGCTGTACATAAGGCTCGTTGTAAATCGTGAGGTAGTAATAGACGTTCTCGGAGTCTTCACCGTACATTCTGCGAAGGCCATCTTTGACAATGTGGCCGAGTTCATAACCGTAGGCCGGATCGTAGGAAACAACAGCAGGGTTGGTGCTCGCCAACAGGATCGAGTGACCGTCTTCGTGTTGCAGGCCCTCACCGTTAAGAGTCGTGCGACCCGCGGTCGCGCCAAGAACAAATCCTCGAACCATCTGGTCTCCGGCCGCCCAAAACGCATCACCTGTTCGCTGAAAACCAAACATCGAGTAAAAAATGTAAACCGGAATCATCGGTTCGTCGTGCGTTGAGTAGGAAGAACCCGCAGCGGTGAATGAAGCAACCGAACCGGCTTCATTGATCCCCTCGTGCAGGATCTGTCCGTCGGTTGCTTCTTTGTAGGAAAGCAGCAATTCACTGTCGACGGATTCGTATTGCTGACCGTGCGGTGAATAGATTTTGGCGGTTGGAAAAAGTGAATCCAATCCAAAGGTGCGTGCTTCATCGGGGATGATCGGAACGAAACGAGCCCCGATGTTTTCATCTTTAATCAGATCTTTAAAAAGTCGCACAAACGCCATGGTTGTCGCGATTGACTGATTACCCGAACCGCGCTTCACAGCGTCATAGACCTTGTCGCCGGGAAGCACTAGTGGACGTGACTTCTCGCGGCGTTGGGGGAGTGATCCACCAAGTTGGCGGCGTCGTTCCATCATGTAAGCGAGGTTCTCATCTTTTAGCCCCGGGTTGTAGTAAGGCGGTAAGTAGGGATCTTTTTCCAACTGCGCGTCGGAGATCGGAATATGCAACCGATCACGGAAATCCTTCAGATCTTCCAGCGACAGTTTCTTCATCTGGTGGGTTGAGTTGCGACCTTCAAAGTGGGACCCGAGGGTCCAGCCCTTAATAGTTTTAGCGAGAACCACCGTCGGTTGGCCCTTCGTCTCGGTTGCTGACTTGTAGGCCGCATACATCTTGCGGTAGTCGTGACCGCCGCGGGAAAGATTCCAAATATCGTCGTCGGACCAGCCTTGAACGAGTTTGGCGGTGCGTGGATCGCGGCCGAAGAAGTTGTCGCGAATGTAACCACCGTCATTGGCTTTGTATGTCTGGAAATCACCGTCGTGGGTGGTGTTCATCAGGTTCACCAATGCCCCGTCACGATCGGCTGCAAGGAGTTCATCCCACTGGCGACCCCAAACAACTTTGAGTACATTCCAGCCCGCACCACGAAAGAGTGATTCAAGTTCTTGGATAATTTTGCCGTTACCGCGAACCGGTCCGTCAAGGCGTTGCAGGTTGCAATTCACCACGAAGATCAGGTTGTCGAGTTCTTCGCGGGCCGCAAGAGTAATTGCCCCCACCGCTTCAACTTCATCCATCTCACCGTCACCGAGGAAAGCCCACACTTTTTGGCCGGACGTGTCCGCGAAGCCGCGGTTGTGCAGGTACTTATTGAAGCGGGCCTGGTAAATCGCGTTGATCGGCCCAATTCCCATCGAGACCGTGGGGAACTGCCAGAAGGAGGGCATCAGACGAGGGTGCGGGTAGGAAGGGAGCCCGCCGCCAGGGTGAGAAAGTTCCTGACGGAAACCATCCATTTGGGTCTCGGTGAGTCGACCTTCAACGAATGCGCGGGCGTACATACCGGGAGATGCGTGGCCTTGGTAAAAAATTTGATCGGCGCCCTCTGCGTGGTCGGGCCCCTTAAAAAAGTGATTGAAGCCCACTTCGTACAGGGTCGCCGAACTGGCGTAGGTGGAAATGTGCCCGCCAACGGAGACACCCGGGCGTTGGGCGCGGTGGACCATGATCGCGGCATTCCAGCGAATCATGGCGCGGATGCGGCGTTCGACAAATTCATCACCCGGGAACCAAGGCTCGTTGTCGGGTGCAATGGAGTTGATGTAGTCGGTGCTGCGCAGGCTTGGCACTCCCACATTGCTTTCCGCGGCTCGGCGCAGCAACTCCAACATCAGAAAACGCGCCCGGTAGTTACCGCCGGATTCAACGAGTCCATCAAATGACTCGAGCCACTCCCGGGTTTCGGCGGGATCAACGTCAACGTATTGGGTGGGAAGCCCGCCTGCGAGAAGTGGCGAAAGTGGATTTGGCACGCGATTGCCTTTCAGTTCTCACCTGCAGGATCGCTGCGGTGACCGGAGGTGTGTGGCTCAACGAGTGGATCGCGTTGCCTGCCTACATCTTTCCGCATGGGGAACACGCGCGCGCATTCGCCTCTCAGGTGGACGCCGTGGACTTTGCCCGCTTTCGCTAGACTCTGAGGGTGCCCGCTGCCCAGACCAAGTTCATAGATCTTGAAAATCTTTATCCAATCCACTTGCCAAATGGCTTGGACTTGGGTGAACTATCCCCGTGAGCGTCTCGCCCCAAGCCCTTGAACGGGCTACCCGCCTTTCATTTACTGCCGGTCAAATAGTGCAGGAAGTTGGTTTTGACGCAGATTGCGATATCGAATTACGTGCAGCCGTCGTTGACATTATCGGCTCTGACCTGGTTGATATGGACTACGACGAAGTCGTCGATGCAGCGTTATTGTGGTTCCGTGAAGAAGATGGAGACCTCACCGACGCACTCGTTGACGCAATCAGCCCGTTAGCGGATCAAGGTGTGGTCTGGCTGTTAACGCCTAAACCCGGTCGCGAGGGTCACATTGAGCCGGAGGACATCACCGATGCTGCCCAGACCGCTGGCCTGCGTCAAACCAGCACCATTAGCGCCGGGGAAAATTGGCAGGGGACTCGCCTCGTGGCACCGCGCGCCAAGCGTTAGTCTTTACGTCATGTCCCTAGGTATCGGCGATCGCGCCCCAGAATTTGCCCTGTCCAATCAATTCGGTGAGCTGGTATCCCTCTCGGATTTCCATGGCAAAAAGAATGTAGTTATCACGTTCTATCCATTTGCTTTCACCGGACTGTGCACGGCTGAACTGTGCACACTTCGTGATCGTGCTGCCGATTTTATTAACGATGACACCGCAGTGCTCGGCATCTCCTGTGACCCGGTCCCCAGCCTGAAGGTCTTCTCCGAACAGGAAAACTTCACCCACAGTCTGCTCAGCGACTTTTATCCCCACGGCGCGGTCTCGAAAGAGTACGGAGCCTTCCTAGAAGATAAAGGCTTCGCTACCCGCGCCGCATACGTCATTGACAAAGAAGGAATTATCCGCTGGGCGGTAATTAACGGTCCAGGCGAGGAGCGCAATGCTGATGAATACGCAGCCGCTCTCGCTGAGCTTTCCTAATCCGTTTTTGGCGTAATTTGTAGCGTCGATGTGTCGTCGGTCTCGTGAATTGACGCCTTGTTAATTTGATTCACATGGGAGACGATCCCGCCGATCAACGCAATTTGTGCCGTCATATCAGCTCCGCGAACCGCTTGGTGGGCCGCCGTCATGCCAATACTCTGGGTGGGTTCATCGGTTGCCAGATTTCCAGCCGCCAGTTCAAGCAGGTCGGCCAAGGGGGAGAGCGCTGCCGTGGGGATTTGAGTGCTCAAGTTCGCGCGAGTAGCGCTGCGGAGGTCGTTCGCGATGTTGAGAACTCGGGCGCTCATCACTTGATTGGCACGGAGTAATTCTTTGAGTGAACTCAAATCAACACTGTTTATGCGTGGGCTCCATTTTGAATGCTTAGCCAAATCCTCGTATTGAGCTGCGAGTCCAAGCACTTGATTGCGCAACTCAACTGCTTGGTCGTGCCAAGCGCTCGCATCATCTTTGGTTGGCTCACCCCGCAGGTCGGTTGCGATACGCGAGAGGACTTCAGCCAATTGAACTTGAACCGCATTCAAACCCGCGGCCATTTTCTGAGTGTCTCGGGTTGGTGAGGCGAGGAAGGATGCAACGAGGGCAAACAGTGCACCGATCATGACACCGGTGAATCGTTCCAACGCTAATTCGGTCGTCAAGTGTGAGCCGACCACCAAAATAACCGTGACCGCCAGACTCGCAGCGACCAAAGGTGACTCGTCCGGGCTGTTGTATTGCATTACTCGCGCCATTACAAAACTCAAGGCAACGAGTAGCAGAATCACGACCGCGCCGCTACCAATCACGGAAACGATGGCAAGGGCTACGGCTGCACCGATGAGAGCACCGAGTAACTGAATCGAGGTTTCTTTAGCCGCGTGGTGAAAAGTTACCCGCGTTGCAACTACTGCCGTAATGGCAGCAGGCACGGGGGAAGCGTAAGGAATCGCGTCACTCACCAAGTAGGCGAAGAAAGCCGCGAAAGAGGTGAGAACGGCCAATCTAATGTAGGTCGTTGGCTTAAAGCGTTTGAGTTGAGTGACTCGAGCGCGATCAAAACGGGGAGAACTCACACCTGCAGTATCGCAGGGTTAAGTATCGAAAGGCCAACGCTCACCAAGTCAGGGTGCGGGTGGCCAATAACTCCGCTTCGCTGTGGTCGTGGGTGACATGAATTGTTGGGATCCCTTGACGGGCTACCAAGTTCTTAACATCGGCTAACAGTCGTAATCGCGTTGCCGAGTCAAGGGCGCTATACGGTTCGTCAAGCAGCAAAACCGCTGGCTTCGCTGCGAGCGCTCGGGCCAACGCGACCCTACCTGCTTGCCCACCCGAGAGTTGCCAAGTCTTCTGTTCAGCGATCTGAGAGAGTCCGACCCACTCGAGCAACTCGGTAGCCCGGGCACGTGCAGCAGTTTTTGACGAACCGCCAGCTCGAAGTGAATAACCAATGTTGTCGATCAAAGATAAATGAGGAAATAGGAGTGGGTCCTGAAACACCATGCCGATATTGCGTTTATGAATTGGCACACCGCTGAGATTCTGGTCACCTAAGTGAATATCACCGCCTAGTGGTGTCGTTACCCCGGCCAATGTGCTCAACAGGGTTGACTTCCCGCATCCACTTTCACCAACGACAACCAAAATTTCGCCCGGACCGACCGAAAAACTTAGCGGCGGGGTCAGGGGTTTCCCGTAACCGATTACCAAATCATGTGCGTGTAAAACAAAGCCGGTCATGTCAGAATCTTTCGTGATGCAACTCGATCGACAATTAAGAGAATTGTCATAGTTAGTATCACCAAAATCACGCTCAGCACGGCAGCTGTTCCAAACGCCGATTCACCCGGCTTGCCCAGCAACCGCTCAATTTGTACGGGTACTGTTGGCGAGTCGGTGCGGGATAATAATGTTGCCGCTCCAAACTCACCGAGGGAAACGGCAGCAGCCAAGCCACCGGCTGCAAACATGACACCGCTGAACACAATCCCAAAGGCTGTCCACCAGGCACGTAAGGGAGTAGCTCCCAAACTGAGCGCCACAAAGTACCGGCGCGGGTCAACATTGCGCAAACTGGGAGTAGCAACCGCAACGACAATCGGTACTGCGATGAGTGCGTGGGTGATTGGTATCAACACCCCGGTTCCCCGCAAATCAAATGCTCCGCGTGAAAAAGCAAGCAGGATGCCGAATCCCAACGTCACCGCAGAAACGCCAAGTGGAATTAATGCGAGGGTCGCAACGATACCTTTCTTGCTCATCACGGCGATAGCTATTGCACCGCCAAGAATCGCGGCGATCACGGCTGTTATCAAAGCCAAACTGATGGAACGACCGAGTGCTGCAATCGGTGATCCAATTCGCGTATTCTCAACACTGACCAGATCGCCCCACCATTGCAAGGTAAGTCCTCCCGAACTTGAGATGGATGACCAGAGAATGCTTGCGATGGGACCGACGACCAGAATAAATGCAGCCACGCAGGTAAGTGCGACGACCACCTTGGTCTTTCGACTAAGAATTCGCGCCCGCTCAAGAACGACTTTGGCTTTAGGCTCATTGCGACTAATTCGAGTCGAAATTACGAAAACCAGACTGACCACGGCCAATTGCAGGATTGCAGCGGCGAGGGCGGTTGGAAAGTCCAGCAGTACCGAGGTTGATCGCAACAAGACCTGCTCGAGTGTTCGAGTGCCAGAGCCATCACCCAAAACGACCACAATTCCAAGTGAACTAAACGAGAAAATGAATACCACGCTCGCTGCCAACACAATGGAGTTACGCAGTGCGGGGAGTGTGATTGACGTGAAAACTCGGGCTGGACCGGCGCCGAGTGTTGCAGCGGTGACCTCCATTCGACGATCAAGTGTTGCCCATTGAGCACCGACAAGGCGAACAACAACTGCGATGTTGATGTAGGCGTGGGCGAGTACGACCAACAACAACCCATTAGGAATCGCACTGCCGAACAGGGACCTAAAGCCAAGGGCCACGACCACTGTTGGCAGTACGAATGGCACGGTCACCAATGCAAGCATGAACCCGCGGCCCATGAACCGGTAGGTGAATAAAACGCGGGCGATCGGTATCCCAATGAGGAGTGAAAGCCCCACACTTAGGAGTGCTTGGCCACTTGCCAACAGGGTCACCTGCCATAGCGCTGAACTTGTCAGTGCCTTGAGCGTCTCAGCGCTCCAGACGGTTACCGCCAGTTGAACAAGTGGATAAATCAAAAACACGAGAAATAGAAGTGTGGGAATAACCCAAAGCCATTTAAGGCTGCGAGGTAAATGTTGAGCGAGCACGCCGCTCAGCGGTTCATCACCGTTCCCCAGGTGTCAAGTAGTGAGGCAAGCTGGTCGCTGACCTGCTCCGGTGGCAAGGACGCACTACTTGAAATCACCGGGGTGAAATCGGTGAAGGCCGCGGGCAAGGTTGCATCTGCACGCACCGGGTAGACGAACATGTTCAACGGAATATCCTCTTGCACCTTTCGAGAGAGCATTGCGTCAATGACTAGCCGGGCCCCCGCAGGATTTTCGGCGCCGGCCAACACACCCGCGTATTCAACCTGCCGGTAGCAAGAGTCCGCGAGCACCGAAGTTGAGGGCTCGGTAACACTTGCATCTTCAGCGAACACAATTTCAGCTGCTGGGCTCGTTGCATAAGAGACAACCAGTGGGCGGTCTCCGCCTGCGGGCGTGAAATCCGTGTAGTACGCGTCGGTCCATGAACCAGCAATCGCTACGCCACCATCGCGCAATGCTTCCCAATATGCGGGCCAATCGTCACCAAATCGGGCAACGGTTGCGAGCAAAAATGCCAGTCCAGGTGATGACGTGGCTGGATCTTGAACGACGAGTAGGTCAGCAACTTCGGGTAGTTGCTCGAGGGTTGTTGGGGTCGACACACCATTTTGTTCGAACCAAGTGTCATCGCTATTAATGCACACGTCGCCGAAATCAATCGGTGTGAGGTAGCCACCCTGAGTGTCTTGTATGAACTGCGGTAACGCATTTGCAAGTTCAGGGGATGTGTACGAATCAAAAACTTCTTCCCCGGTGGCTCGGGTTGCCAGAGTGTTATCGATGCCGAAAAGCAGGTCCGCGGTCGGCGCACCCGCGGCCAAAATGGCGCTCGCGGTCAATGTTCCGGCATCCCCCGTTGAGGTGATCTGCAGGTCTATCCCTTGATCGAGGAGGTCAGAGACGAAGGAAGGTGAGAGTACAAATGACTCGTGCGTGATCATTCGAACCGTTTGCAGTTCGGGCGAACCACCCTGCGTGGGTGTTGATTCAGGTGAACTCGAACACGCACTTAGGGTGATCGCACCGGTGATGACGACAGCAATAAAACGAAACATTTCCACTCCCTCGCGCTGGAATTACCCAGATCAGGTTTTGTGGGTAAGCAGTGGCAACTGCCCTCTCAGCCCACTGATCCCGCAAGCTCCCCAAGGTATGTGGAGGTTAGCACTCGGATCGGTTTCGGGCGAATCGAGCGTAGTTGGAGTCAATTTGTCGTATGGTTTACCCGTGAATCCTAGTGAGTTGAATACCGATTTCGACGTTGCAATCGTTGGGTCGGGCTTTGGTGGCTCGGTCTCCGCGCTGCGGCTCACCGAGAAGGGATACTCGGTTGCTGTATTTGAAGCGGGTCGCCGCTTTACCGAGGAAAATTATGCAAAGAATTCTTGGGATCTCAAAAATTTTTTATGGGCACCAGAGCTCGGATTCTTTGGGATCCAACGAATCCATGTCCTCAAAGGCGTCGCGATTCTCGCTGGCGCGGGGGTAGGCGGTGGCAGTCTGGTTTATGCCAACACTCTTTACGTTCCCGGTGACACTTTTTTCCATGATCCGCAGTGGGGTGAGATCACCGATTGGAAAAGTGAGCTTGCACCGTTCTACGACCAAGCAAAACGCATGTTGGGGGTAACCCAAAATCCAACCATGACTCCCTCGGATGTGGTCATGAAAGAGGTCGCCGAGAGTATGGGAGTGGGAAGCACTTTCACACTTACCCCTGTCGGAGTCTTTTTTGGCGAAGGGCACGGAAAGAAAGCCGCAGACCCGTATTTCGGTGGAGTTGGACCTGCCCGCGCCGGGTGCATCGAGTGCGGTGAGTGCATGACGGGTTGCCGTTACAACGCCAAGAACACACTGCCAAAAAATTACCTCGGGCTGGCTGAGGCCGCGGGTGCGAATGTAATGCCAATGTCGACGGTCACCAGGGTCCAACCATTGAATGAAGGCGGTTACCGAATCACAATCCATAAAACCGGCACCAAGAAAGAAATGACCTACACCGCACAAGATGTGATTTTTGCTGCAGGAACCTACAACACCCAAAAATTATTGCACCGCATGAAAGATGACGGGGTGCTACCCAACCTGTCACCGGCACTGGGCAAACTATCTCGGACTAATTCCGAGTCGATCCTGGGTGCGATCGCGAAAACGTCAACGACCGACTTCACCGAAGGTGTTGCAATTACCTCGAGCTTCTTCCCCGATCCACAGACCCATGTTGAACCGGTTCGTTACGGCAAGGGTTCCAACTCGATGGGGCTGCTGCAGACGATCATGACCAAACCGGAGGCTGGCAGACGGCGCTGGTCCGTGTGGCTCAAAGAGATGGTCAAGAACCCGAGAGATGTTGCCACTGCCCTCAACGTCAAGTCATGGAGTGAACGAAGCGTGATTTCACTCGTCATGCAAACCGTTGACAATTCGTTGACGCTCAAAGGAAAACGCAGTCGGTTTGGACGTTGGTCGCTCGGGACGGTGACGTCAGAGTCAACGCCGGCTCCGACCTACATCCCGGTCGCGCAGGAAGTTGTTGAACGCGCGGCCGCGATTATTGGCGGCCGACCCGGCGGAAGCGTATTTGAAAGTTTTGACGCAGCCCTCACCGCTCACTTTGTTGGCGGCTGTGTCATTGGTCGTGATGCGAATAGTGGAGTTATCGACGGCTATCAGCGCGTGTTTGGCCACATGGGACTTCACATTGTTGACGGCTCCGCTATCACTGCCAATCTTGGCGTCAATCCTTCATTGACCATTACCGCCCAAGCCGAGCGCGCTATGGCCTTGTGGCCCAACAGGGGTGATGCAGATACCCGACCCGCACTCGGTTCGACCTATAAAAAAATGTCACCGATTGCACCCAAGAATCCTTATGTTCCCGAACATGCACCGGCGGCGTATCGGATAAATACCTGAACTAAGGCTCGTCACTAGAATTGCGTGAGTGAGTAATCGCCGAGAAATTCTCAAAGTTGCCGTACCCGTAAGTACGGAATTCGTGGTGATACTCGCGATCAACTTCGTGAATCAAATAATTGTGGGTGGGCTGGGCACGGTTGCGATTGCCGGCGTTGGCTTTGCAAACAGTTTGACCTTCATTCCGCTCGTTGTCCTTGGCGCACTCGGTGCCTCGCTCGGCATTCTTACCGCTCGGTCATTTGGATCTGGTAGTCGCGAAGAAACCAACGCGACGACCGCTGTTGCGCTAACAATTTCGTTAGTTTTAGTGTCGATTATCGTTTTTATTATTTCACTTCAACCCGAATCACTATTGCAACTCGTCGGGGCATCAGAACCGATTGCCCAAATCGGGGCAACCTACCTGATGGTCGCAGTTTTTGCGTTGCCATTTCAGGTCGGTGGCTCGGTAATCAGCGGTCTGTATCGCTCCACCGGGCACGCAAAGATTCCCATGTACATCACATTGGGCACCGCCACTGGGGGAGCTGTCCTTGCGTTCATGCTGGTGTACGGGTTGGGCCCGGCGCCCGAACTCGGTGTGGTGGGTGCTGGTTTCGGAATCCTTACTGGTGGGGTCATTAAATTCACGCTACTTATTTTCCTCGCTTACGGCCCCATGCATCTCGTCGATTGGCACACACCGTGGGCGCGCCGCGGTTGGACAACAATCGTGGTCCCATTGCTTTACCTGGCTGTCCCGCTCGCCCTCACCGAAACGTTCTGGAGCGTCGGGTTGTTCCTCTACAACGTGATCTTCGCCCAACTTGGAGTCGACGACCTCGCGGCCGCTCAAATTATCTACACCCTTGAAGGCGTGTTCATCGTTGCAAGCCTTGGCCTTGCGATCGCAGCCACCGCGTTGATTGGCAAGTCAATAGGTCAAGGTGACACCGCGGCAGCAGTTGCTTGGGTGCGACGAATCATCAAAGCCGGTTACGGTACCGGGGTCATCTTTGGCTTGCTCTACATGTTGACGATCCCACTCCTGCCAACACTGTTCCCTAATGTTGATCAGAGCGTGATTTCCATTGCCGCAATCGGAATCCTCATTAACGGCTTCTTCCAAATTGCCAAGGTCCAGAACATGATCCTCGCTGCCGGCATTCTGCCCAGTGGAAACGACGTCAAAGGCGTGATCATTGGCGACGTCTCCGGCGCATTTGTAATCGGGCTGCCACTTGCAATACTTCTGGGTCTGAACACGCCGATGGGAATCTACGGAGTCTTCTTAGCCAGGATCATTGAGGAATTTGCCAAGTGGACAATATTCTCGTTGCGAGTGCGGCGGATCAACTGGGACAAACTGGCGTCAACCCACGCGCCGGCGAGCATTTAACGGGTCGTAGGTCAGCGAGCCTGTTTCGGGCATAAAAAAACTCGCAAAGATTTCTCTGCGAATTTTTTTAACTCTAGCGTGAAATCCGCCCTCTTTGTTCAGCCCTGATGGCGGCGAAAGATGGCATCGATTTCGTCACGGTGCGAGGGGCTCATGGCCTGTGACCGTTGGAATTCCCATTCACGCTCAAATGATCGAGTCGAGTTGGGTTGGAAAATCTGGTTGAGAACTTTTCCGAAGCTCCGCATAGCATTCACATCCTTAAAACATTGTGTCTTCCCGGGGTGTCCGGTGAGACAATAATACGACATTGGCGTTATACAAATGTTACCGGGGGTCGGAATTCGTGGTGAATTGTAGGTAAACTTACGGAATTCGTCAGGAAACTCGTACTTTTACGCTCAAACCCGAAGGAGGCGTTTGTCCCATTTGTGTCACGGCAAGGACTCGGAATCGGTAAATTCCGGCCTTCGTGGGTGTCGGGCAGGTGAGGGATGTCGCGCCAGGGTTGAAATCCTTGATCGTGCAGATTCTTTTTCCCTTGACGTCGATAACACGGTATTGATTGACCACGGCGGAGGTGGCGCCGGCCAAGGTTGTAAACGTGATCTTTTTCTTCGTTGCGCGTGGCGGCGCCAGCTGGGTTGGGGTCTTCGTCGTCGTCGTGACGCTCGCAGGGAGGGCGTTTCCTTCACCCTGAGCGTTGCGGGTACGGACACTAAAACTGTGATCACCGTCGGGCAGATTGGGAACCGTGCAAGTCAAGGTGGCGGAGGTGCAAACGGGTGTTCCCAAGGGGTCAATTACGTCGTAGCCAACCACCGTTTGGGGTGAAGTTGTCGGCGGCTGCCACGACACGACAACCGAATTATTGACGGCGCTCACGGCAATATTTGTCGGCGCTGAAGGGATGGTCGGGTAACCGGCACCAACGAGCGCTTGATTGACCAAGTCGAGGTAGTCAATGGCGCTAAAGCCAATCATCAAATAGGTCCCGGTAAATCCGGCAATGCACCCACCGGCTGAGCCGGAGTTAACGCCCAGCACCAAGTTCTCCCCGGCGGCATTTGTCGCATACGTTGGGCCGCCACTATCACCGCTACAAACACCAACGGACGCATTTTGAGTAACGGAGAAGACGGGTCCAGCGGATGTGTTCGGTGCGTAGGTGTCAATCGGAACAGTGGCCGAGAGTGGCAGAACATCCCGCTGGTTTGGGGCTTTGAGTCCGTAACCCGCAATTGTTCCCGGGTACAGGGTTGCGGCCCAACGCGTCATTTCCGCCGCGGTCGCTAACCGGGAATACATGCTGGGTCCGAGGTCTTGATCCAGGAGCAGTACCGCAAAATCATTGGGTTCAACCCGCATTGAGGCATTCACGTAAGTGCTGGGCGTCCAAATCCCAATCACGTTCGCGGGACTCGCGCCCTGCGGGCCCGTGTTGCTGAATTGAACCGCCGCGCCACCCGGTGGAAAAATCGCCAACCTCGGAACTCGGGTTGCACTGCCCTCCAGGGTTACGCAGTGTCCAGAGGTGAGCAGAACTCTCGGCTTCCACACCACGGCACTGCAACTTTTGCTCCACGATGCACCGTCAAAAATTGCGAGGGCTGCAACACCTGGGTTCCCGGCAGCTGAAGTGCCACCATAAATGCGGGGAGTCATCGGATCGGCGTTTGCGCTCACTCCGCCGAGTGCAACGACACCAACGGAAGCCGCTAACAGTGCACTCAACCCGACGATTCGCAATTTCACTTTGTGAGTATAAATACCGCCAGAAATGGCGGCAGACCTTGCCGGCTCATAAGAAGAAAGTTTGGCACTACGTATATACCCCTGGGGGTATATGCGTGTGAATTTGAAATCACTCTCACGCCCACTATTTCTTTTCGATGGCGACTGCGGTGTTTGCCAGAAAGGGACCGATTTCATCCAGGAAAATGCCAAGCCCGATGGCGCTATGGCTGAGACGCTGCAGGCAGCCACGGGTGGGTTTCGCGCCATGGGTCGAGTAATGACCACTCTCGGGAGCAAACGACACTTGCGGAGCCAACTGATCACAGACTCGTTGGCAAGCATTCCTTAGCGCAAGTAACGTCGCTACAGTCAATCCCCATGAGCCCTGAAATTTCACGCCGCGGTTTTCTAACAAGTTCAGCAATAGGTGCTGCGGCGGTGGGAATCGCAGCCGGCACCGGCGCAACGTTGGCAAATCCAATGGTTGCCCAGAGCCGGCGCAAAGCACGAGCGGGTGCTCCCAACGTCGTTATGATTTTGGTCGACGAAATGCGATTCCCGATGCACTTCCCGAAGGGAATAAATACGCCGAACCAGTTCTTGCAGGCACATACGCCAAACCTGGCACGACTGTGGAATCGCGGGGTGAAATTCAGCAATCACTACACATCCGGGACCGCATGTAGTCCGGCGCGAGCGTGCTTGGTCACCGGTCTCTACCCACACCAAAACTGGTGCCTGCAAACAAGAAAGGGGAAGCAGCCTGGATCCAACGGTCCTAATGCTCCAGCATTGCAACGGGATTTCCCCACCTACGGAAAAATAATGCGCTCCGCCGGTTACCGCACTCCCTATGTTGGCAAATGGCACCTATCTGATGCACCTCTCGCCGACACAGATCCGGAGGCACCTTTCTATCTCGCCGAATACGGATTCGAGGGCCTCACCATGCCGGATCCGATCGGTACCAATGGTCAAGGAACCATCGATGACGGGAATATCGCCTACCAAGCCACAACCTGGCTGAGTAGTCAGAAGAAGAATGCGGATCCGTTCTGTTTGACCGTGAGTTTTGTCAATCCACACGACAAAGAATTCTTCTGGAGCGGCACCGAGGCGAACCGTTACAAAGATCTCTTCACCACCTCCGGTAACACTCCAACCGTCACCTATGACGCGGTCCCACCCCTTGATGATCCAAAGAATTATGGCTACCCAGCGATACCTCGGAACTGGGAGTCCACCAAAAAATTAACCGATGAAAAACCCGGCTACCAAGTAATGGCCCGAAGTTTTACTGACTTAATGTGGGGTGGTATTTCCGATGATCCCACTCAGTTGACCCAGTTTTCGTTTGAAGATTACCCCTCGCTGCCGGGATCGAGCGTTGCCAAAGCCCCGTATCCGTACTGGTCCAAGTCACTCGACAGCTACACGCAAATTCTGAATTTCGTTGACCAACATATTGGCGCCGTGGTTCGTGCAATTCCTGAGGACATTCGTGACAACACGATCATCATCATGACCGCCGATCACGGTGACTACGCAAGTTCACACGGATTCGCGTCCAACAAGGTTGCATCAATGTATGAAGAAGCTGTGAGTGTCCCACTGATATTTGTCGATCCGCGTGAACGTCTCACCGGCGACATTGACCAGGTCCGACGTCAACTCACATCCAGTGTCGACATGTTGCCGTTGTTGGGAACGATCGCGCACGGCAATCAAGAGTGGATGAAAGGCGCTTTGGCAGACACTTACGAAGAGCGACTGGACTTGTTGCCGATCCTAAAGTCTTCGCGAGCCCGAGGACGTGATCTCATCATTATGGCATCGGATGAATGGATCCCGAAGTTTTACGACTACAACAATTCACCCCGTCACATTATTGGGATGCGGACACCGGATACGAAGGTCGCTGCCTATTCATTTTGGAATAAAACGGGTGTCATGCAGCGAAGTCAACTTCAACTCGAGTCGTACAACTATGACACGGCGGCTGGCCGACTCGAACTTGACAACCAACAAGCAGATTCGGGTAAAGCCCAAAAACTTGTGAAAGAAATGCTCGGCAAGTTCAACAGAACACAGATGCAGGCGCCCCTTCCACCGAAGTACCGCAAATCCCAGGCGAAGGCAAAGGCCGAATATCTCGCCTACATCGCGATACTTGACAGCCTCAATCCCGACGGCTCCTCGAACATGTCCAGTCCTGATTGGGTGGGGAACTACCTGCACCTAGGTGAATGATCATCTCGCGCGTATTGATCTTCCGAAAAAACGAATGGAGTGGCGCCGCTCAGCGGTCTGAGTCAGTTTTTTGAAGGGCCGGTGAATCGCTTCGAGGTGTTAATGGTGGGCGCGGAGGGACTCGAACCCCCGACTTTCTCCGTGTAAGGAAGACACTCTAACCAACTGAGTTACACGCCCGAAACCATGGAGATTACATGAGACCGCTTGCATGCGTATCATCGCTCCCTGGCAACTCAAAGACTTACTCATCAATTGGCAGACTCGCACTTTCGTTGGCCCATATGAAAGCGGAATGCCAATCTCAAAGGAGTTTTTCATGAATTTTAAATCTTCTCGGGCGCGGATAACGCCGGCGCTACTCGTTTTCGTGGCACTGACCTTGGGGTTTGCGGTCGCAGATCTCACGGGCATCCGTTGGCTCGGCGGCCTTGTCATGGTTGTGATTGGTGCCGTCGCAGTATTTTCGATGAACCGCTCAGTGGGCCTGCTCCGAACATTGATCGGAGTCGTGGTGGTCGTTGCAGGTTTTATTCTGTCCCACGCACTCGGATCCGCGCTTGGTTCCTATGGCGCTCTACCACTTGTTGCGACCGTCTGCGCGCTTGTGGTTTACCTGCTTGGTTTCAATACCGAGAAAAACAAGTTGCAATGACTAATGTGATGGAGGTTCCAAAATCTTGGTGCCTACACAGTCTGAAAGGTAACAAATGAAAATTGCATTAGCAGGCATCGCTCTTCTCGGAGCAGCTTCCCTTGTACTTGCCGGTTGTTCAAGTGATTCAACGGATGAAGCAGCAGTTGGCGGCATGGTTGAGTGCAGTGACGCCGCAATTGCTGAGGCAGTAACCGGCGATCCGGCATTCGCTGCTTACACGGTCACCGACTACAAGTGCGATAGCGGTTGGGCGTATGCCTCGGCCGACCCGGCCGAGGGTGAAATGGGCGCGCCGGCCATGATGATTTTTGAGGCTGAAGGCCAGTTCTGGATCCCTAAGAGTGCGGCAGATGTCTGTGGCACGTACACCGACGGCGCCTTCCCAACGGATGCCATGGTTCCGCAGGCGCTGTACGACCCGGCTTGTTTGGCTGGCTAATAGCGCACTCTCGCGAAGTTTTCTTGTCATGTGTGGAGTCACCCGGCGGGTGACTCCACATGTGTCACGGGGGCTGGGTAATCTGTCAATATGCCTAATGTTGCCGACGTCTGCGCTTTACTCGACCGTCACTTTCCACCGGAAAGCGCGGACTCGTGGGACAGTGTTGGTTTGATCTGCGGGGATCCCGCGGCCAGCGTCAAACGGGTGCTCTTCGCACTCGATCCGACAATCGAAGTAATCCACGAGGCGGTAGATGTACAGGCGGATCTCGTGGTGACCCATCATCCGCTTTTTCTCACCGGTGTTCACGGAGTTTCCCGGGACACATTGGGCGGTCGGGTAGTCCATGAAGCGATCTCGCACGGAATCGCGATATTTAACGCCCACACCAACGCCGATCATGCGAACCCGGGGGTCTCTGACGCACTCGCTGCAGCCCTTGGTTTAGTCGAGTGCGCACCCATCGAACCCGGCGCAACCCCATCTACGGGGGCTGGCCGCATTGGCCGGTTACCTAAAACCCAGACCTTGATGCAATTTGCGCAACATGTGGCAGATTCCTTGCCCGCTACTGCCGCTGGCATTCGTGTTGCGGGGGATCCCAACAAACGAATCGACATGGTGGCGGTCTGTGGGGGGTCGGGGGACTTCCTACTGCCGCTCGCGGCCACCTTAGCCGACGTTTATGTCACCTCAGACCTCAAACACCACCGGGTGCTGGATCACCCCCGTGATGAGTGCGCCCTAATTGACGCCTCACACTTCGCCACCGAGTGGCCTTGGGTGTTGGCGGTCGCGGCGTTGGTGCGTGATGAGCTGAGTGAGCTGGGTCAGCCGGTGAGTACATTGGTGTCCACGGTGCGGACCGATCCGTGGACCGGACACCACTTCTCAGCCGTCGAATAACTCAATAGCCGCCGGACCCGATTAATAGGGAGATTGCATTGAATATTGATCCGCAGATACAAGTGCAACTCCTTGATGTTCAGGGAAAAGACACCGAGGTAGCGCAACTTGAATACAAGCGGGACACCCTCCCTGCCATTGAGACCAAAAAAGATCTTGATGTAAGTTTTGTGCGCGCACGGGACCAACACGTCGCCTCCGAAATGATTCTGAGTGACCTCCAACGGGATGCCTTGAAAGCTGAGGGTGACGTTGGAGTCGTGCGGCAGCGGGTTGCCAAGGACCAACAAATGCTGAACTCCGGGGAGATTAACGACCCTAAGCAACTAGCTAATCTCCAGCATGAGCTGGAATCACTCGCCAAGCGCCAACTCGACCTAGAAGACGTCGAACTTGAAGTAATGGAACGGGTTGAAGGCGCGAAGGCGGCAGTTCAGGTGCTCACCCAACAGAAGGCAGATTTTTCTACTCAGCTAGAAGCCGTGAGCACAGCACTCGACTCAGAATTAGCGGCGTTGAATGTGGATCTCACCGATGTTCATGCCGAGCGAGAAAGCCTCGCGGCGGCCATGCCGGACGAATTCCTGGCACTCTATGAAAAAATCCGAAAAGGACATCAGGGGATGGGCGCCGCCAAACTTCACCGTGGCCAATGTGAAGGCTGCCGGCTCACAATCCCACCGCGCGAGCTCAACGTCATCAAGGCGGCGACACCTGATGCTGTTATTCAGTGCGAAGAGTGCCGTTGCATCCTGATCAGAACCACTGACTCGGGAATCTAATTTATGCCCCGTGATTTAATCGTCGAAGCCGACGGCGGAAGCAGAGGTAACCCCGGTCCGGCCGCTTTTGGTTCACTCGTACGCGACGCATTAACAGGTCAGGTCCTTGTCGAATTGGCGGAGTCCGTTGGGGTTGCGACAAATAACGTCGCCGAATACGGCGGAGCAATCGCAGGGTTGAAAGCCGCGGTCGAAATTGATGCTGATGCATGTGTTGAAGTCAGGCTTGACTCCAAATTGGTTGTTGAACAAATGTCAGGTCGCTGGCAAATAAAGCACCCCGATATGCGCGATTTGGCAAAACTTGCTCGTGCGGCCATCCCGGCCGGTCAAGTCACCTATACCTGGGTTCCCAGAGAACAAAACCGCTCAGCCGACGCACTGGTAAATGAAGCCCTCGATCAATTCGACGGAAGTACGCCGGTACGCATCAAACGCCACTACACCTCCGAATTAAATGCACTCTCCCGTGAAGATCTTTTGGGCTCGGTTCAAGAGCTGCAGGCGCGCGAGATCGCGGAAGATGCTCTTCGGAAAAAACCCAATGTGATGGTTGGGTGGGCTGATCTGGGCACACCGGTCACAACGCTCATGGCTCGTCACGGCGCTTCGATTTATTCACTTGAAAAAAGATTCAGCGGTTCGGGTGGGGTTGACGTGCCGCTGGCGCCCATCGGAATAAAACAGGCGCAGGCTCTCGCCCAAGAAGTAAAAACTCGCGGCGTCGTCACGCATATTGTTTCTTCACCGATCCTGCGAACACTTCAGACCGCCCACATTGTGGCCGAAGCTACTGGACTTGACGTTGTAGAGAATGCTGACTTTGCCGAATGCTCATTTGGCGACTGGGACGGCCACACCTTCGCCGACGTTCGCGAGCGCTGGCCGGCAGAACTGAGCGAATGGCTCGCGGATACGAGTGTGGCACCACCGGGTGGGGAATCACTGGTCCAGTGCCGAGAGCGGGTCAACCGCGGTCGTACAACAGTGGTGGAGCAATTTCCGGCGCAAACAATTTTGATTGTTTCTCACGTTTCACCCATCAAACTCATGACCGGAATAGCAACGGGCGCTCCACTTGAGTCGGTGTTCCGGATGGAGTTGCCCCCTTGCTCGTTGACTTCGCTTGCGTGGTTTCCGGACGGAAACTCCAGCATGTTTTCATTTGCCGAAGCGAGTCACCTTCGTGGCCTTAGGACTGACGGGGTCTAATCGGGGCTGAAATTTTCACCCGCAAGCCACCCAGTGGACTCTCATCGAGAGTTAATTCACCCTGATGCGCCATGACAACAGATTTAATAATGCTCATGCCAAGCCCAAAGCCTCCGGAGGCTGAATCTCGGGCTTGGTCTAGTCGGGTGAATCGATCAAAAATCATTTCACGGTTGCCTATTGGAATTCCCGGGCCACCGTCGTCGACGGTAAGGGTGAACCAGCCTTCATCGTTCTTGTCTTTGCGCTCAAGGCGGACAGCAACGGGCGCATCGGTTGGCGTGTAGCGCGAAATATTTTGCGCGAGGTTGGCAAGGAGTTGCGCCCAGCCATCTTCACTCCCGGTTATTGAAATCTCCTGCAGGTCGAGTTCAACGGCGCGATTCGATAACTGAGCGAGATCTCCAAATGAGTCACTCACAAGGGATGCCAGCGAGAAATTTTCTATCGAAGTGGAAGATGGACGGGCCATATCAAGTTGCAGTAGTGCCGTAACAAGGCGCTCCAGGCGCATTGATTCGGAGTTAATGCGACTTAGTGCTCGATTTTCAAATTCACTTGTTGCGCGGGCGTCGCTTTCGTTATTGAGCATAAGTAATTCAACGTACCCACGAATAACCGTGAGGGGGGTGCGAATTTCATGGGATGCGTCCGAGACGAATGTGCGCAGCCGGCTCTCGGATTGCTCTAGTTTCTGGAGAGAAAGCGTTAATGAATCCACCATCGAGTTCATCGAGCCACTGAGAACACCCAATTCAGTTCCTTGGGCTCCTTCGGGCATTCGCTGGTGCCTATCTCCAGCCGCGATTGCTCCGGCAGCACGCACCATTTCGCGCACGGGCTTAAATGATCGTCGAACCGTGAACCAGGCGATGAGCCCACCAAAAAGCGATGATGCAAAGACGATAAAAAGAGTGCGCCATGCGATTAAATTTAAGGAATTTTGGTAATCATTGAGTGACGTAAGTGCAATGAGGCTCCCACCGCGAGGAAAATTACGCGAAGCCGTCCGATAACTCTGATTAGTTTCCGGATCGACAAAACTCACGAACGTATCGGCGCCAGGAGCGAGCAAGTTTGCGGGGATAGCGGGAAATGGATCTGGATTCCGGGGAGACCCAGAAGGGCGAATCCAGGTAATTTCTCCGCGTGCGTCCACTTTGGCGATTGCAACGGGGATGGGAAAGTCGTTCGCATCTCCTGGCTTCAGCGGCCTGTTTGGATTCCCAGGAAGGAAACCCTCGATGCCCAAAGCCGACTGCAAACTGGTATCGAGTTGTTCAAGTTGAACGGATGAAACCGTCACGTAAGTGGCGAAACCAATAATTGTTGACGTAAATGCGATGAGGGCCGCAGTAAGCAGCGTGACGCGAAAACGCAGGCTCACGGTACTCCCGCTTTCACTGTATGCCCATCAACTGGTAACCAACGCCTCGAACTGTGCGCAGATTAATCGCGCTCCCAAGTTTTTTTCGCAAATAGGAGACGTAGGTCTCAACCACATTAGGGTCGGCGAATTTATCCGTGCCCCACACTTCACTCAAGATTTGATCTTTACTCAATACCTTGTTGGGTTTTTCCAAAAAGAATTGCAGAAGCCGGAATTCGGTTGCGGAAAGGTTGATTTCTTGGCCCTCGACGGTAACTAAGTGCTGCTCAGTATCCATGGAAACCGTCCCGCTGCTCAAACCGGAAGACTCCTTTGATTGGGCAGTGGATCTTTTGAGAACCGCATTAATTCGAAGCGTCAATTCTTCGATTCCAAATGGCTTCCGGACAAAGTCATCTGCACCTAAGTCAAATCCTTGTTTGATATCTTCGCGGTCTAGGCGCGCAGTGAGAATGATGACGGGAATTCCATTCCCTGCTGAACGTAATTTTTCCAATACGGCAAAGCCATCCATGACCGGCATGTTTATGTCCAGAACAACCAAATCGATAGAGTTTTCCCGAATGAGATTTAATGCCTGCATACCGTGGTTGGCGGTAATCGTCTGGATGGACACCATGCTCAATGCGTCGACAATGAGATCGCGCACACCGTCTTCGTCATCGACAACCAAGACGAGGGGGGGATTCATGCCACCACTTTCTGTTATCGGATCCACAAAGGTGCGGGGAGTTTAATTTCTCCCCGCACCCTAGCGTTTTTTATTCTGAGTAAATGAGTGCTTACGCAAATGCAGCGGAACTCTTGGCACTGCCGGCAGGGCCTTTGTTTGCACCAGGACCGTGACCGCCTTTGCCGAACTTGGAGCCTTTTTCGCCCTTGGCCGGCTTGGCCAGCTTGTTCGCGGTGATTGCGTCTGATTGTGATTGGGTGATCGTTGCGTCTGCAACGAGCTTGCTCATGACGGTTGCGAATCCGCTGCCTTTATCTGGCTTGCCAGAACCACGGAGAATTTCGTAGAGCGCCTTTGCGTCTTCGCGCGTCATGTCACCGGATCGGATCGCGTCCTTCAGACCACCTTTACTGGAAAGTAAATCTGCTTGAGCTTGGGTGATCGTCCCAGCGGAAACAAGGGACTTGAGCTGATTGGAACGGGCTGCCTCATGCGCAGCCTTGAGTGCATCGCCTACGGCTGTGGCTTGCTCGGATGTCAAGGTGCCTTCTGTGACGAGAGCTGCAACCGGGCCTTTGCCCTTGCCATGGCCTTTGTCTGCCGAGCCAGTGGCGTTAGCAACACCGGCCAGTGCGCCCACGGTGAGTGCAGCAACACCGACGCCAGCACCGACGCGGGTCATCCATTTTGTACTTGTTTTCATGGGAGCTCCTTAGGTTTGTGATGCGCTCTATGTGCATCTGGTTCTTTAGTAGACACAGAGTCGCATTCAACCTTGGGAACGCGCTGAGATGAACCTGTGAGTTTGCTGTGAACTATTTTGTTACGATCTGCAGGCTTGGTACACCGGGTGATTTCAGATCTAAGTCCGACTCAAACCCCAATTTCCTGAAATAATCAGCCAACTGGCCCACCTTGGTTGGGGCTTTGAGGGAGCTTAAGCAGGACGCGCGCACGAGGTCACCTTTTGTCGCTTTATTGAAATGGGTGACAGGTTTGAGGACCCCACGTACATTCGTGAGCACTTTCACGCTGACAATTGGCTGGTCCAGTTGCTTGGCGGGGGCTAGCTTCTCGTAACTGCCTGACCTCATGTCGAGTATCAGTTCATTGCTGAATTGCATCAGCGCCCCCAGCAGTTCAGTTTTCCAATAGCCGGTCATCGACCCGATTTTTGGAATTACTGATGCTCCACTGAGCCGGTAAGCCGGGATGGGATCTGTTGGAGTCACAAAACCAAATAAGGCCGACGCGATCAGGATGCTGGAATCAGCTCGGGCACGTGCCTTTGTATTCAAGGTTGAATACCCGAGGTGGTCATAGAGAACCCCCGTATAAATCTGGATTGCGGGAGCGCAATGTGCTTTTCGCATTTCTGCATTAATTGTGAGTAAATCATTTTGCTTGGGGCCAAGGTCGAGTGCCTTTGCTGCGAGTTGCGGCTTCGTTGAGCAAAAGGCCGCCAGGGCTTCAATCAAGTCAAATCGCTTTGGGTTTAATTCAGGGAAAATCAACTTTTGGGCAGAGAACTTCGGTCCTGCACTTGACGGTGTTTTGCCCTCACTCGGTGGCAGCAGGAGGATCACCCGGGCAGCCTATGGCAACTCCTGTGAAGCGACGAGTTCCACAATTTATTAGTGTGCGACCCCCAACCTTCAATCTGACCCGGATAGAACGGGTGACTGACCTACTCCGCGAGCAATGGATAGTTCTTGTATCAAGCGGATCACTGACCGCGTACTCTCAGAGGTGAACGAGTCGGTCGGGTGATCGCGGCACGCCTTTAAAAGCGTGTCGAGGAAAGTCCGGACTTCACAGAGCAGGGTGGTGGGTAACACCCACCCGGAGTGATCCGCGGGAAAGTGCCACAGAAAACAGACCGCCAGGGGAAACCCTGGTAAGGGTGAAACGGTGGTGTAAGAGACCACCAGTGGTGCAGGTGACTGCATCAGCTCGGTAAACCCCACCCGAAGCAAGGTCAAGAGGGTCAGCTTGCTGGCCCAAGCAGACGGGCTGCTCGCCCTATGTTTGCTGGTAGACCGCACGAGGCTGCTGGTAACAGCAGTCCCAGATGGATGATCACCGTCTGAGTGATCAGACACAGGATCCGGCTTACAGACCGGCTCGTTCACTTACCTCGGACACGCGGTAACGCACTGTTGCGTCTCACGAGTTGGGCTGATGCGAGCCAGATTCAGAACTTGACCTAATCGGCACCAATGAACTGGATGAAACACTTCGTGGCCTCAACCAGGCGGGACGCACGCTACTCATCAGTAGTCACAATCTTTCCTGGATTTTCGCGCTTGCTACCCATGTGATCCTGATGGGGAGTCAAAAGATTGTCGGAGCGGGACCAACACGAGAGGTGCTTACAACCGGGCTGCTTTCACAGGCTTACGGTAGGGAAATTGATGTTCAGTGGACACCAAATTCCAACGGCCGTCTCGTAGCGATGTGTACTTCGAGTTAAACGTCGCCCTCGAGGTTCACGAACTGCAGATGTTCTGCGACTTTGCGTGAAATTCTTCCTAATTCCTCGAACTCACTCGGAGTCAGCACATCAACAAGGTGTTCTCGCACGCTCTCCACGTGATCGGGTGCGGCGCCGTCGATTTTCTTCCACCCTTCTTGGGTGAGCACCGCCCAAGACCCTCTGCCGTCATCTTGACACGGTTCTCGAGTTATCAATCCACTTTTTGTCAATCGGTCACATTGATGTGTTAATCGGCTGCGTGAAGAGAGTGTTCTATCGGCCAGTTCACTCATGCGCATTCGCCGGTCGGGGTTTTCAGAAAGTTGGACCAAGATTTCGTAGTCGGCAATTGACAGGCCGTGTTCTGAACTCAACTCGCGGCTGAGCCGATCAGGAAGAAGTCGGGACATGTCTAACCAAGCGCGCCAAGATTTTTGTTCCTGTTCACTGAGCCAGCGAGTCATGTGGCTAGTTCCCATGCACGAAACCCACCAATCAGACCAGCCGAATTAGGAACAATTTCGCAGCGCGGAATCAGGTCCTTCTCCCGCAATTGCTTGGCGTTGCCTCCACCAATGAAGATTTTGTCAGGAAGAAACATGGTGTCAAAGTCAATCAGTGCTTTTGTGGCAAGAGGTCGCCACAGCTTGTTCCCCAGTTCTTTGCGTTGCGCATCGCCGAGGGCGATGTCGATGTTGGTCCCCGCAAAAGAGCCGTGCGACAACTCCATGTGCGGGAGCATGTGGCCTTTATAAAAAACGGCAGTTCCGACTCCGGTGCCCAGAGTAAGAACAAATTCCATGCCGAATCCAGTGACGACGGCGCAGCCCTGCATATCGGCATCGTTAATAACCAGAGTCGGAACTTTTAACAACCCAGCGATCCTCTCCTGCAACGGATAGCCATTCCACATTGAAAACAGTTCGGGATCTCGGGGACCGCTCTTAATTGCTCGGGAAAATGCCGTTGCACGGAAGACGTTGCCATCGCGCACCATCGCCGGAAAGCCAACGGATACCCGATCAAATTTTGGCTGCTCTGAAATTAGGTTCTGCAGGATCTCCAGAAAGAGTTCGGGTGGACACGGGTACGGTGTGTCGACACGGGAGCGCTCAGAGGCCGCTTCACCGTTTTCGTCGAGAACCATGGCCTTTATACTGCTGCCGCCAACGTCGAGTGAGAATGTGAAAGTCATAGCGGGGGAGTCTAGAGGGTCTGGTCTGGGAGCGTGAGAATCTCTGCACCATTTTCGCGAACTACCAGGGTATGTTCAAATTGCGCCGTCCAACTCTTGTCTTGGGTTGTCGCAGTCCAGTCGTCTGCCCACATATCGAATGCAACGGTTCCCAGTGTGAGCATGGGCTCAATCGTGAAAGTCATGCCGACCAGCATTTCTTGATTCGCGTTTGGGTCGTCAAAATGCGGAATTATAAGACCGCTGTGAAATGACGTGCTGATTCCATGTCCGGTGAAGTCGCGCACCACGCCGTAGTTGAACCTTTTCGCATAGCTTTCGATGACACGACCAATTACATTTACCGGGCGCCCCGGCTTCACAGCGGAGATCGCCCGCAGCGTGGCCTCTTTGGTTCGCTCAACCAGCAGCCGTGATTGCTCATCAACATTGCCACAGAGGAATGTGGCATTGGTGTCGCCATGGACACCTCCAATAAACGCGGTGATGTCGATATTGCAAATATCACCGTCTTCGAGCACGGTTGTGTCGGGAATGCCGTGGCAGATCACTTCGTTGAGCGAGGCGCACAGGCTTCTGGGATAACCGCGGTACCCGAGCGTCGATGGGTAAGCGCCGTGATCACACAGGTATTCGTGTCCGATCCGATCTAGTTCCTCGGTTGTGACTCCAGGGGAAACGGCTTTGCCAACTTCGGCGAGTGCATTGGCAGCAATTTTTCCGGCAATTCGCATTGCGTCAATTGTTTCTTCGGTTTGAACCTCGGGCCCGGTAAATGGACTAGGCCTACGCTTGCCCACATACTCTGGACGAGCGATATTTACCGGAACCGTGCGCAGCGGGCCCAAAATTCCAGGTGTCAGTGGTGCACGTGTGCGCAGGTTCATGTCGCTAGTCTAATACGAGTTAGACTCGGAGTCGAAACGTCTTATATTTGTTGCTGCAGCCACGATTAGGATTCATAAGGGAGAGATATGAGTTGGTACTACTGCTTAGAGCACATGAAGTCGGAACCAGAGAATGGCTGCCGAAACTCTGAGCGTATGGGTCCCTATGCCACACAGGTTGAAGCGGCAACGGCCATTGAACACGCCGCCGAGCGCAATGCCGCATTTGATGCCGAAGAGGATTAGGAAATAATCTAAAACTCGCAATAGCCCGTAACACGAATGCTTGACATAAAAAAGGACCCGCACATTGTGCGGGTCCTTTTCGTGAAGTAAAAACTTCCGGGGAAGACTACTTGCGACGTGCGGTCTTCTTTGCTGCCTTGCGAGGTGCTGCCTTGCGAGGAGCTGCCTTGCGAGGAGCTGCCTTCTTGACAGTTTTCTTCGCTACGGTCTTCTTTGCTGCCTTGCGTGGTGCTGCCTTCTTGACAGTTTTCTTCGCTACGGTCTTCTTTACTGCCTTGCGAGGAGCTGCCTTCTTGACAGTTTTCTTCGCTACGGTCTTCTTTGCTGCCTTGCGTGGTGCTGCCTTGCGTGGTGCTGCCTTCTTGACAGTGCGCTTGGCGGCTGCCTTCTTGACAGTTTTCTTCGCTACGGTCTTCTTTACTGCCTTGCGAGGAGCTGCCTTCTTGACAGTCTTCTTCGCGGTTGTCTTCTTTACTGCCTTGCGAGGAGCTGCCTTTTTGACAACTTTCTTGCGTGCAGTTTTCTTTGCTACCGCCACGATGCCTCCCGTGTGGAGTGATCCCTGCGATTTACAGGGAACGTTTAATACAACTGTGACAGAGCAAACGCGAAAATCCAAAGATATTCGTGCGATTTGTCACAAGCGTGTCGTTCAAATGATACCGGTAATTAATGCGCGTGTGCGTGAGTAATGAACCTCTGGCAACATTATCTGCATGACACAAAATGATTCTTCCAATCAAGATGAAGTTGCAATCAACATTTCTAACAAAATAATCGGTGTGCTCGGTGGCACCGGCGAACAAGGTCGCGGTCTTGCTACGCGGTTTGCGCAATCAGGACTCGCAGTCATCATTGGTTCGCGCACCTCAGAAAGAGCAACTGAAGTTGCAACCGAAATCGGTCATGGTGTCAAAGGGATGAACAACGCCGAAACGGCGTTAGCAAGTGACGTTGTTATCGTCGCCGTTCCGTGGGATGGGCACAAGGAACTGTTGGAATCATTGGTAGATCAGCTTTCCGGGAAGATCGTCATTGATTGCGTAAACCCTCTGGGATTTGATAAGCAAGGTGCTTTCTCGCTGGCGGTCGAGGAAGGTTCAGCAGCTCAGCAAGCACAGGCAATTCTCACTGACGCAAAGGTTGTCGCAGCATTCCATCACATCTCGGCAAAATTGTTGCTCGATACCGACGGTCCCGAACTCAGCGGTGATGTTTTGGTTGTAGGGGATGACCGGGAAGCGACTGACTTAGTGAGCGCACTGGCAGACACTCTGGGTGCAATGCGCGGTGTGTATGCCGGTCGGCTAAGGAATGCCGGACAGGTCGAAGCGTTTACGGCTAATTTAATTTCGATGAACCGGCGCTATAAGGCACACGCCGGAGTTCAGATAACTGACATTTAGCCGTCGGGGTTTTATTGATACGTGTTCTCTGGTCCTGGAAATGCGCCACTTGCGACATCGGCAATCCAATTTTCCACAGCAGACTTAATCGGTGCACGAAGGTGCGCGTATTGTCGAACAAACTTGGGGGGTTGATTCGCGCCAAGCCCTAAAAGGTCCTGCCACACGATTACTTGCGCGTTGGTTGCGTTGCCCGCACCAATTCCGATTGTTGGAACGTCAAGCATGTCGGTAACTCGTGCAGCCAATTCTGCTGGAATGGCTTCTAGGACGATAGCTTTAGCGCCAGCGGATGCCAAGGCCTTGGCATCTCTGATCAGGATCTCGCCCGCTTCGCCCCGGCCCTGAACCCGATAACCGCCGAGTGAATGAACTGATTGGGGAGTGAGGCCGAGGTGGCCAATGACGGGAATCCCCGCACTAGAAAGGGCCTCGACCGTAGCGAGAATCGGCGCGCCACCCTCGAGTTTCACCGCCTGTGCTCCACCGTCTTTCATAAACGCGGCGGAGGTCTCCATTGCTTGGGAGATGCTGGCCTGGTAACTGCCAAACGGAAGATCCGCGATGACGACCGGTTTGCGGGAGCCGCGAACAACTGCGCGGACGAGCGGCATCAGCTCTTCAATGGTCACCGGAATTGTGGAGTCATATCCGTACACCACCATGGCAGCGGAATCTCCAACGAGGAGGGCGTGGGCCCCAGCTTCCTCGAAAATACCCGCACTCATGTAGTCGTATGCGGTGATCATGGACCAGCGCTCACCGCGAAGGCTCAGCTCTGCGAGGTCGTTGAGCGTAATTCGCCGATCGGGCCTATCGGACACTGTAAAATGGATAGACATGTTGCTTCTCCAATCTCGAGGCTCACAAGGAGTCCCCGGATCATGTTGAGAAAGTTCTCTTAGAGACAGCATGCCACTTTGATCGGCAAATGTCAGCCCAAGTTGGGTGATGACTTTTTATTACGATACGGTAACGTTTCGTAATGGTTGGCCGTGTCAGCCGCACAACTCGGATTTCTGGGTAGCGACAGCATTCGGATTCACCATATTTATACGGAATTTATACGGAGAAGACATGGCAACGAATAGGCCAACAGATTCAACAGATTCAACAGCCCAAGACACACGAGACACCCGTGATGTACGAGTTGTACGCGATGCACATGGAGCATTCGGAGTCGACGGGCATCCCAAACGATGGTCGATTTTGGCCGTCCTGGTTGTCAGCTTGCTTGTTGTGGTGCTCGACAACACGATTCTCAACATTGCGTTACCCACGATTCAACGTGAACTGGGCGCATCACAATCTCAATTGGTGTGGGCCGTTGATGCTTACGTGCTTGTTTTCGCTGCTTTGCTGTTCACCTGGGGTGTTTTGGGGGACCGGATCGGTCGTAAAAAGGTTCTAATCGTCGGGCTGATTCTGTTCGCCTTGGCCTCGGCGGTGGCAGCTTTTTCCACGACTCCCTCAATGCTGATTGGAATGCGCGCGTTAATGGGGGTTGGTGGCGCCGCCGTACTGCCGACCACCTTGGCGATCATTACTGTTGTATTCCCGCCGCATGAACGTGGCAAGGCGATTGGTTATTGGGCTGGCGCCGTCGGTGCGGCAGTGGCACTCGGCCCCGTTTTAGGTGGAATCCTGCTCCAACATCCCGCTTGGTTTCAATGGCTTGTGGGAAATGTCTGGGGATCGGTCTTTCTGATTAACGTCCCCATCGTGATTGTTGGAGTCATCGCGATTGCCAAAGTCGTTCCAGAAACAAAGAATCCAAATCCACGCGCACTCGATATTCCAGGGCTGCTGCTCTCCATTACCGGGCTTGGCCTTCTCATTTTCGGAATCATTCACGCCTCGGAAACCCGCAACTGGCTGGCGCCTTCAGTTCTGATTCCAGCCTTCGCGGGCGTCGCACTCATTGCCTTTTTTCTATGGATCGAATCGCGAAGCGATCATGCCTCATTCGATGTTGCTTTGTTCAAAAACCGCGGGTACGCGGTAAGTCTCACAGCGGTCTCGCTCGCATTCTTCGCGCTCTCGGGCGTCACATTCGTGTTGCCCTTTTATCTACAAATCTTGCGCGGCTTTGACACGCTTTCAGCAGGGCTAGCGTTCGTGCCATTTGCCGTAGGTCAAATTATTGCCGCGCCTCGGTCCGCAGCAATGGTGGAAAAATTCGGATACAAAGTCGTGATGTCAGTTGGTTTGGGTGCGGTTGCTGTCGCACTTGGAGCACTCTCCGTCATTCAAATTGACACGCCCATTTGGCTGGTGCTCGTGATTTTCTTTATCTTCGGGTTCGGTATGGGCAACGTAATTGCTCCAGCTTCAACCGTTATGCAAAACGTATTGCCGCTGGCTCGCGCAGGCGCTGGATCCGCTGTCCAAAATACGGTCCGTCAAGTCGGTGGGGCACTCGGTGTTGCAGTAATTGGAACGATCCTTGCGACTCGCTACGCGAGTAATGTTGAACCATTCTTGGGTAACTTGCCGGCGGAAATCCCTGACCAAGCTAAAGAAATTGCCTCGGAATCGATCATTGGAACAGTTTCGGTACTTAATCAAGCGGTCGAGAGCGGCATCCCTGCAACAACGGTTGCTCAGTTGCAGTCGGGCGCCTTTGAAGCTTTCCTTAACGCCTCACACATCACCTCGATGATCTCAACAGGGATTGTGATCATAGCATTTTTCGTTGTCCTTTTTGGTCTCCCGAAAATTGATCCACCGAAGAAAGCGAAAATCGAACCGCCAACGCAAGTACCCGACCCAGCGCACTCAGAGACCAACGCGGTCATTGAAGCTGAATTCAGCAACTACGAAACCGCAGTGGTTGAGGAACTCGATTCGAGTCCCAAACCGGCTGATCCGGCGCGGTAATTGATGTCAGTGTTAAAAGTTCGCGGTCGCCCGCGTAGCGAGGATATGGATTTGGTGATTCTTGAATCAGTCCTTGACACAATTGCCGAGGACGGAATCACCAAAGTCACCATGGAAGGTATCGCTCAAAGAGCCGGTGTCAGCAAAGCAAGCCTCTATCGGCGTTTTCCCACAAAGGCCGACATGGCCAATGCAGCAATCGAGCGAATGCGGCAGGAAAGCCCAATTATCCCCTCACAAGGGAGTGCCTACGAGCGTTTACTCTTCCTGATGGAAGCCACGAGAATGGGGATACAAGGCTCTCGATACGGTCGCATCATGCTTGCCGTGATCTCGCATGGTCACGATCGACCGGAGTTAGCGCAATTAGTGTACGACCGAATCCTGCTGCCCAGACGGATGCGGATTCGCGAGATTGTTGAACAGGGAATCCAGAACGGTGAATTTCCCAGCACCATCAATATTGATGTGGCAATGCCAACGCTGATCGGACCAATGCTTTACCTGGGCATGTGGTCAATGTGCGACCCGGTTTCAGAGACGAGTACCGAAGATGTCCTTCGCTCAGTGCTGGGTCTACCTCAGTTGGGCTAGCCCTTCCAGCGGTTGGTGATTGGCAGGCGCCGGTCACGACCGAATGACTTGCTGGAGATTTTCGTGCCGGGTGGGTACTGCCGGCGTTTATATTCGGCACGGTCGGTTAGGGAAATTATTCGATGAATTAGCGCAGAATCGAAACCTTTTGCTTCCAGATCCGCGATTGATGCATCTTGATCAACATACATTTCCAGAATTGCGTCTAGGAGTTTGTAATCAGGGAGGGAATCGGTATCGAATTGGTCGGGCCGTAATTCGGCGCTGGGTTCCTTCTCAATGCTGTTCGGTGGAATTGGTGGAGTCGTTCCAGATTTGATCCCCTGTTCGTTACGCCATCTCGCAAGAGCCCACACCATAGTTTTCGGGATGTCTTTGATGGGGGCAAAGCCACCAACAGCATCACCGTAAATGGTTGAGTAGCCGACTGCAAGTTCGCTTTTATTTCCGGGCGCTAGTACAAGATGCCCTTCGGAATTGGACAGCGCCATCAAGGTGGTTCCGCGAACGCGGGCCTGAAGATTTTCCTCCGCTAGCCCGCTTACGCCAAGTTGTTCCAAGAAAGAATTAACCATGGGGGCGATTGGGACTGTACGGATTGACAGTCCGGTTCGTTCGGCCAAGGAGTAAGCATCAGTGAGTGAATGCTCGGATGAGTATTCACTGGGCATTGCACATGCAAACACGCGATCGGGGCCCAGGGCATCAACGGCTATCGCCCCAACGAGTGCCGAATCAATTCCACCACTGGCACCGAAAAGAACGCTGTTGAATCCATTTTTTTCGACATAGTCTTTTAGCGAAAGCGTTAGCGCGTTGTAAATGGTTTCCAGTGGGTCAATATTCGGAGTGAACGCGACTGGTTCACCAACATATGGAAAGGTAACGTGAAGTAATTCTTCAACATTGTGGGCGCCCTGAAGTTGAACTTCTCCAACAGGTGAGACCACCATGCTGCCACCATCGAAAAGTAGCTCATCTTGTCCACCAACAATGTTGGCATAAAGAATTGTTGCACCAGATTCTCGCGCTCTGTTGCGGCACAAATCAGTCCGGACATTTTCCTTTCCGGACTCATACGGTGAAGCGTTAAGGACTGCGAGAAGGTCGGCGCCTGCTTCGCGCGCCCATTGCACCGGTCCGCCGCTGCGCCAGAGATCTTCACAAATGGCAATGGCAATGGTGTGGCCCTTGACGTCAATGACAAGTGGTTGATTCCCTTGTTGGAAATAGCGGGCCTCGTCAAAGACACCGTAATTGGGAAGAAAATGTTTAGCGTATGTGCCAATGACCTGGCCCTGATGCAGGACGGCTGCGCTGTTGGTCGGGCCAGAGTCGCGAACATCGAGATAGCCAACAATGATGCGGACATCGCCATGGCCATCTGATTGCAGGTCAATCGCAAGTTGCTGGATCGCTTTCGTGCTTGCCTGTTGAAAGTCTTTACGTAAGGCGAGGTCTTCGATTGGGTAGCCGGTCAAAACCATTTCCCCGAAAAGAATCAGATCAACCGGTGCGATGTTGATGGCTGATTTCACCGATTCACGAATGAGTCGGGCATTGGATTGGATGTCTCCAACGGTTGGGTTAACCTGAGCCAAAACCACACTCAAGTGGGTATCAGTCGGGCCCGGGATCTTCATTTCATCCATGAAGGTGAGGTTACTGCAGGTAATTAACCTGCGCGTAACACGAGGGAGAGGACGATAGGGCCGGTAGGTGAGAGGCTCTGCTCATCGAAGTAGATTCTTTCCACACTGAGGTGAGGTAGGCGTAATGGATAAGCAGGCTGAATTCGTATTGCGAACAGTTGAGGAGCGCGATATCCGCTTCGTTCGATTGTGGTTCACCGACGTTCTCGGTGCACTGAAATCGGTTGCAATTGCCCCAGCCGAATTAGAAGGGGCCTTCACCGAAGGCATCGGCTTTGATGGATCGGCCATTGAAGGTTTCGCCAGGGTCTACGAATCAGACATGTTGGCCCGCCCTGATGCAAGTACATTCAGTATTTTGCCATGGCGCGAAGAGGGCCCTGGAGTTGCGCGCATGTTTTGTGACATCAAGATGCCGGACGGCTCACCTTCATTTGCTGACCCGCGGCATGTGCTCAAACGGGCACTCACAAAAGCGGCAGACATGGGTTTCACTTTTTACACCCACCCCGAAGTTGAGTTTTATCTTTTCAAGGGCGAACCGGAGCCCGGCAGTGAACCCGTCCCGATTGACCAATACGGTTATTTCGATAACGCACCTAATGGTCTCGCACACGATTTCAGGCGCCAGGCAATCACCATGTTGGAAGCCATGGGAATTTCTGTGGAGTTCAGCCACCACGAGGGTGGACCAGGCCAGCAGGAAATTGATTTACGCTATGCCGATGCCTTGTCAACCGCAGACAATTTAATGACTTTCCGGCTGGCAATCAAAGAAGTCGCACTGGATCAGGGTATTTTTGCGTCCTTTATGCCAAAGCCGTTCATGCGGCATCCAGGCAGCGGGATGCACACGCACCTTTCGCTGTTTGAAGGTGACACTAATGCGTTCTACGAACCGGGTGCACCACACCAACTTTCCAAGGTAGCCCGTTCATTTCTCGCCGGATTACTCGTGCATGCGCCTGAAATAACGGCCGTGACAAATCAGTGGGTTAACTCATACAAGCGCATCGCCGGCGGAGCGGAAGCACCTGCCTGGGTTTGCTGGGGGCGACACAATCGCTCGGCGCTGTTGCGGGTCCCGATTTACAAACCCAATAAGGCAAATAGCGCGCGCATCGAATACCGGGCCTTGGACAGTGCCGCGAATCCTTATTTGGCATTCGCTCTCTTGCTCTCCGCCGGGCTCAAAGGGATCGAAGAAGATTACGAACTCCCGCCGGAAGCCGAAGACAACGTCTGGGCGCTCAGCGAAATAGAACGCAACGCCCTAGGCATGAAGGAGCTTCCGGGTAGCCTGAACCAGGCGATTATTGCCATGGAAAGAAGTGAATTGGTGGCCGAAACTTTGGGTGAGCATGTTTTTGATTTCTTCTTGCGCAATAAAAAGGCCGAGTGGAGTGAATACCGCCAACAGGTAAGTCAATGGGAGCTCAATCGATACCTGCCTTCGCTTTAAGGACGTGCGCCTAAGCAGTAAGTTCGACTTGTGACTACCGAACCCTGGCGCGGCCCATCACGCGTGCCCTCGGTGCGCGTTGGACTGATCAAGGCCGGAGTCACCGACTCTGAAGCGGCCTCGAAGGCTGTTGCCGAAATTGAATCAGTGACTCAGCTGGGCATCACAGGTTTACAACTGTCGTGCGCCTTAGCGGGAGTCGCGGACCCTGACTTGGCACTGGTATCCCTTGCGCGAATGGTTACTGGCGCCCCCACACCCAATTTGGTCCGATTGACCAAAACCGTCACGGCCGATCCAATCGTTTTAGGCAGACTGTTGACCATTCTTGGTGTTTCAACTCGCTTGGCCGACTTTTTGGTTCGACACCCGAACATCGAAATGATCGCGGACTCACAAGCCTTGGCCGAACCGCCACTGGGGATTAAAGATCGACTCCTCGTTTGTGTTGGTGCTGATCTACGCGAGCGGATCCCTATCGCCGAATCGGCGGAAGAAACTGTTCTTGACAACTTGCGCGTGGCTTACTTTCAAGAATTGATTGCCATCGCAGTGCGGGATTTGACGGGAATTTATCCCATGGAAGTAATCGCTGGTTGGCTCTCAGATTTAGCCGACGCCACACTCAACGCTGGACTGGCAATAGGTCGAGTCGGTGTTACTAACCCCCGCACACCCATCGCGGTAATCGCGATGGGTAAAACAGGTGGTCGGGAACTGAACTATATTTCCGATGTTGACGTCATTTTTGCAACGGATGACGCTGATTCGATCATTGATGCAACTCAAATAGCGCGCGGCTTGATGCGGGCCTGCGGCGCCAGTACGGCTGAAGGTTCAATCTGGGAGGTTGACGCGGCGTTGCGACCTGAAGGCAAACAGGGCGCACTGGTTCGTACGGTCGAGTCCCACGTTGGTTACTACGAACGTTGGGCCAGCACGTGGGAATTCCAGGCACTCCTCAAAGCCAGATTTGTTGCGGGTGATACTGGCGTTGGCGAGGGATACATTCACGGTGTTCAACCATTTATTTGGGCGGCTGCCGACCGTGATGGTTTTGTTAATGATGTGCAGGCGATGCGTCGTCGGGTTGAGGAGCACGTCGATGCAGCGGTGGCCGACCGCGAAATTAAGTTGGGCCCAGGCGGATTGCGAGATATTGAATTCTCGGTCCAACTCTTGCAGTTGGTCCATGGAAGAAGTGATGTGCTCATTCGAAGCAGCAACACGATCGATGCCCTTCGAGCTCTCGCTATGTGGGGATATGTTGGTCGAGATGAAGCATCCAAACTCGAGCATTCGTACCGCTTTTTGCGTACATTGGAACACCGCATCCAGTTACGCCATCTACGTCGAACCCACACCATGCCGACGGACCCCAATGAACTTCGCGTAATTGCTCGGAGCATGGGTATTACCAGTGATCCGGTCGAGACACTGATGGAGCAATGGGGGCGCAACCGCACCGAAGTGCGTCGAATCCATGAAAAGTTGTTTTACCGCCCACTACTTAATGCGGTTGCCGGCCTTGATGCATCCCATGCCCGCCTGGGCAGCGCAGCAGCAACCGATCGCCTGCGGGCCCTTGGTTTCCTCGACCCTGCGGGCGCCTTGCGAAACATCGAGGCACTAACCAGCGGGGTAAGCAGAAGAGCCAATATTCAGCGCACCTTGCTACCCGTGATGCTGTCCTGGTTCGCCCAAGCACCCTTTCCTGACACGGGACTCAATGCCTTTAGGGCAGTAAGTGACCAAGTGGGATCCAGTCACTGGTACCTACGCCTTTTGCGTGATGAATCACTGGTTGCGCAACGGTTGGCCTATTTGTTAGCGTCGAGTAAATACGTCACCGATCTGGTGCGAAAAGCACCTGAATCTATTGCGATGCTGGCCCACAATGAGGATCTGGTTGTGCCGGTTCTGGGGCCAGAAATTGACTCGATCCTTAAGCGCCATGAAAACCCCGAACGCGTCGTCTCATCCTTACGGGCAATTCGACGACGTGAACTTTTTCGAACGAGTTCAGCAGATGCCTTGCGCTTAACCGATATCAGCACCATTGGTCGTTCACTTACCGAAGTCGCCGAAGCAACGATCGGGGGAGCGCTCTCTAGCGTCAGCGTTGGGGCTGGCATAGATTCGAGTGTTCGCGTTGCAGTGATTGGCATGGGTCGCTTCGGTGGAAGTGAACTCGGTTTTGGTAGTGACGCGGACGTGATGTTTGTCTATGAACCGGTGGCCGGTGCCGACCCGGAAGATTGCGCGAAGAGCGCATTTGCGCAGGTGAATCAGATGCGGAGTTTGCTCAGTGCCCCGGCGGATGAACCGCCACTGGAAATCGACGCCGATTTGCGTCCCGAGGGCAAGAGCGGACCCCTTGTTCGGTCCTTGGATTCGTTTGCCGCCTACTACGAAAAATGGTCGTCTCCATGGGAAGCTCAAGCCCTGCTTCGCGCACGAAGGATTGCCGGCGACGCAGACCTTGGCAGTCGATTCGAACAACTCATCGCACCAGTTCGTTATCCAGATGGCGGACTTAGCGCGAGTGCACTTTTAGAAATGCGCAAACTCAAGGCCCGCATGGAAACTGAGCGACTTCCGCGAGGGATTGATCCGAACCGGCATATCAAACTGGGGCGCGGTGGGCTAAGCGACGTTGAGTGGACCATCCAACTTTTGCAGTTGAATCACGGCAACGAGTTTCCCGAGTTACAGACAACCCAAACCTTGCAAGCAATCGAGGCGGCGCAGCAGGCAACACTGATGACCAATCGCGATTCGGTGATTCTTACTGAAGCGTGGACACTCGCGAGTGAGGTGCGCAATGCGATTGTGCTCGTGAAAGGGAAATCAAGTGACGTACTCCCGATCGACATTACCGACCTTGCGGCGATCGCATACATGATGGGATACTCACGCTCGCGGCTCGGACAACTCGAGCAGGATTACTTACGTGCAACACGTAGGGCCCGCGGTGTTACCGAAAGAATCTTTTACGGTAAGGAATAAGTGCGGGTGTTTCCAAGGCCCAGAGTTCCCACTCACCCGGATGCTTGGCCCGCAGGAGCGAATCCTCCCAGCGAGACTTGATGGCAAAAAAGACAATGGCAATTAACCACCAAAGTAGACTCCACCAGGAGCCAACTGCAATCACGAGTCCAAGTAATGCCAGCAGCACTCCGCTGTAAATCGGGTGACGCACGACCCCGAAGACACCTTTGGTGCGCAGCGCCGTACCCGCCCGAGGAACAGGCGTCGCGGTGAGTGCATCGCCTAATGATTTGAATGTGGCAGCCGCAATTGCAAGACCGGCAGCACCCAATGCGATTCCGACGATCAGAGATAAAACATTGGGTTCGCGCCAGGGGAGCAGAAAAAATCCGGTAAAAACGAGTACCTGGACAAATACAAGCATCCAACCCAGGGCAGTTTGTTTACTCATAACGCGTTAACAGTATCGATATTTATTTCCGGTTGTGCGCTCAAAACAAAGGGCACCCTTTGACCCGG
>FUWD013232624.1_pt1 | contig 99704 bp, 97 predicted proteins | sample 1063281 | NCBI WGS metagenome assembly FUWD01 (sample SAMEA79048168, study PRJEB19326) | metagenome | biome: marine | reverse complement strand
GCATTTGATAAGAATTTAAAAGCCAAAGCTAATTCTAAAAATCTAAAACAACCTTTGTAGTATTTAGCCATCCACCAGATTTAGGTAAAGAATTTAACCAACTTGGAAAGAGTGCGAATAATGCGAATGGTAAAGCCAAAGCCAATCCAAAACCAGTCATTCCAGCCGTTAATTGAGTTGCTCCACCATCAGAAGTTAAAGAACTTGCCAATAAAGATCCTAAAATTGGTCCAGTACAAGAAAAAGAAACAATTGCTAAGGTTAATGCCATAAAGAAAATTCCAACAATTCCGCCAACAGAGGAGGCTGAATCCATTTTATTTCCCCAAGAACTTGGCAGTGTAACTTCGTAAAACCCGAAGAAAGAAAAAGCAAAAAATACTAAAACCACAAAAAAGAAAATATTTAACCAAACATTGGTAGAAATAGTATTTAAAATCTCTGGATCTAAATTGTCTAGGAAATGAAAAGGAAGACTTAATAAGATGTAGATAAACACAATAAAAACTCCATATAATACTGCATTAAAAACACCTTTCTTTTTGTTTTTAGATTGTTTGGTGAAAAACGAAACAGTTAAAGGAATCATAGGGAAAACACAAGGCGTTAAAAGCGCTAATAAGCCACCTATAAAACCTAATAGAAAAATACTGAATAATCCATTAGAGCTCCCTGTATTTATATCTGTCGAGCTTTTTAAAAGTGATGTATTTTTTAAATTTAATTGTAGTTTTTTTGTGAGGTTCCTGCTTTTTTCATCAATAGTTATTACCTCTCTAATAGAGTTTTCTGCCAAATAAAAGGTGTAATCTTCATCTATATTTATACAAGCAGTTTCACAAACTTGTCCAAAGAAGTTTAGTTTTATTTGTGTAATATCTTTGTTTGTAAGTTGAACTCTTTGGGTAATAACCGCATTGTCTTTAAAAACAATTTCTTCTTTTTCCCAAGTTTCAGAATATTTTTAAAGGTATCTTTTTCAGTTGCTTTACCAATTAGTAAATATCCAGTTTCACCCTCCTGTATTGCAATTTCTAAAGGTAAAGAAGCTCCGTCAGGATTGTGTTGTGAGTATAAATACCAACCTTTAAAAAGTTTAGCGATAAAAATAACATCATACTCAGTTTCTGAAATTTTATGAATAGAAGTCTCCCAAGCAATCGGGTTGTCTTTCGTTTGCGCATTTGTAAAGGTTGAAAATAAAAGTAAAAATAATATTAAAATATTTCTCATTGTAGGAATGTTATTTTTAAATATGTTTTGCTAGTTTTTTTTTCTATTTTATATCGGTTGTCTTTTCGCATTCCAATAATCCAAATAATGGAGTCATCAGCACTACAAAGCAGCCATATATTTTGTTTTTCTAAAAGCGATAATTTCTCGTCCTTAAAATACTTACTTAGCTTCTTTTTTCCTTGCATCCCTGCAGGATAAAAATAGTCGCCATTTTTCCATTTCCTTACAATTAAAGGGTACTTTAAACTTTCTTTAGAAACACAAATAGTCTTTTTGTTTTCAATTAATTGTTCACTAACTTCTTTAAAACTTAAATGTATTGGGTCTTCAATTTTTAATGTATTTTCAGCTATCTGAAACCCAACCTCTAATGTTTTATGGTGCTTAGATGAGGGTTCTTTTTTAGACAATATTAGAAAATCTCTATCTTTTAAAAGTACATGTGTCTTAGAAAACACTTGTTTACCAGACTGTGCAGAAAGTAAATTGTAAATATCATTAAATTCACTAAAATTATAAGTTTCTAAAAGTTGATATAAATAGGCTTTCGGATTTGACAATTTCTGAAGTTTGTCAATTTTAAATTTCGTAACACCATTCTCTTTTAAAACAACGTTCTTAGAGATTTCCTCAATGCTATCGTCAATAATTTGAGCACTCTCTTTCAAGCACTCTATGGTTTTAGAAAACGTATCTAGTAAACTAGGATTTATCTCTTTTAAGACAGGTAGTATTTTATGTCTAATTTTATTTCGAACATATTTTGTAGAAGCGTTGCTTTGGTCTTCACGCCAAGGAATGCTGTTCTCTTTCGCAAAAGACTCAATTTCATTTCTTGAGAATTTTAATAACGGGCGTATAATATTTCCATTGACTTCAGGAATCCCTGTAAAACCCGCTAATCCACTTCCTCTGGTTAAATTTATCAAAAAAGTCTCTAAATTATCATCTGCATGATGCGCTGTTAATACAAAATCGAAATTATGTTCTTGTAGTGTTTCTTGAAACCAAGTATAACGCAAGTTTCTAGCAGTAATTTGCGTGGACTCTTTATTTTCTTTTGCTATTTTCTCTGTTTCAAAAGAAGTTGTAAAACATTTAATTTGAAGTTTTTCAGCCAATTCTTTTACGAATACAGTATCTAAATCGCTTTCTGTATTTCTTAAATTAAAATTGCAATGTGCTAAAGAAATATTAAAATTTAATACCGACAAAAGATGTGTTAAAACAACAGAGTCTATTCCACCAGAAATGGCGATTAATAGTTTTTTTTCCTTTAAAAAAGGAAAATTTTGTTGCAGAAGATTGGATAGTTTTTGAAGCATACGGTCCTCAAAAGTACGGAAATTAATGAAGTTATTTTAGACTTGTTTAGACAGCCAAACACGAATGTCTTTTCTTATGGATACTTCTGGCCTTGGTAACGGAATTGTTCTACCAAATTGTTTACTTCTATTAAACTTTGAAAAGGTAACTTTTAGTTGTTTCCATTCTGCAGGATACAAATCTAAAAAGGTGTTAAACATGTTTTGTTCTGTTGGCTTCTCTTTTAAACTAGCTAATGTTTTTTGAAAAAGTTCTTCTTGGTTTGGTATCATACTGCAAAAGTATTTAATATTTCCTTAAAAATGATGTTTTCTAAGCTATGATATGGTTAGAAAAGTATTAAAAATGAATTTTAAAGAAAATACTAGGTTTCCTTTATTTAGAATTCTGTAAAACATATTTCATAGCCTTGGCTTTTAATAAGCACTCTTCATATTCTTTCTCTACTATAGATTTCTCTGTGATGGCTCCACCAACAGAATAAGAAATATATTTTTTTTCTTCGTTGTATAAAATACTTCTAATGACAACATTAAAATCGAAATCATTTTCAGGTGTAAAATACCCAATAGTTCCAGAATATAGGCCACGTTTAGTCTCTTCTAACTTTTCAATAATTTTCATTGCAGAAACTTTAGGGGCGCCAGTCATGCTTCCCATAGGAAAAGTACTTCTTAATGTTTCTATAGGGTGCGTAGTTGTATCAATTTCAGAAACTACAGTAGAAACCATTTGATGTACTTGTTTAAAAGAATAGACTTTGCACAATTCTTCTACTTTTACAGTGGCTATTTTTGCAGTTTTAGATAAATCGTTTCTTACTAAATCTACAATCATTACATTTTCTGCTCGTTCCTTAATATCTCTAGATAAATCAGTTGCAATTTTGTCATCATCAATCGCACTAATCAATCTTTTTGCAGTTCCTTTTATAGGCTGAGAAATAATTTTTAATCCTTGTTTTTTTAGATACCTTTCTGGTGAAGCACACAATGCATATTGGTGGTCCATTTTTAGAAAGGAAGCAAAAGGAGGTTCAGAAATGTCATTTAAATGTTTGTAAACTTCAACAGGGTTTATGCTTGCATTCTCTGCATAAAATTCCTGACAGAAGTTAGCTTCGTAAAGATCTCCTCTTTTAATATGATCTAAAATTGTATTTACTTTTGAATAATATTCGTCTTTATGAATTCTAAGCTTAATTTTAATTTTCTCATCTGAATCTGAGGGTATGGTGGTAATTTTTGTTGCACAAATAGTATTAAAATCACTTTCTATTTCATCAGCTACCATTTTTAAATAGTGGAATTCAATATTTTTTCCTTTGATAAAAATTAGTTTTTGAGGTTGAAAAAAATACAAATCAGCAAAATTTAAACCATCATAATTGTTTGAAGATAATCGCTCTACATCATTTTTAACATCATAAGAAATATAACCAAAAATATAGTCTTTTGTAATGGTTTGATATTCCTTTAGCTTGTCAAAAGCATTGGTGTAATCTGTTTTAATTGAAGTAAATTCTTCAAGGGCTAACGCGCTATCAAAACTAGAGTATTGTTGCTGGTAATTATTAGAATCTAACCAAAGTGCAGTTTCAAACTGCTGAGACCAAGATAATAAGTTTTGTTTACAACCTTTAATATGCTCAATAGAAAAAGTACGGGTAGTTCTTTGCATCATTATCACAAAAATACAATTCTTATTGATTAGAAGTGTGATTTAAAATGTTTTTCCAAAGGTAAATTGAATGGGAACGGCAACACCAGAATTTTGTGTAAAAATATTTCCATTAGAGTAATGCATAATCCTAAGTTCTGCATTATAGGATCGTTTTTCTCCAAAGAAAACACCTAATCCCATGGTGTCTTGATATGTAGTTTTAGGCCCTGTATTTAATTTGTCTAAATTTCCTGTGGTTAAAATAGTAGGTCCAATTAAAGAGTAATTTGTGTACATGTCAAAATCTTTTCTTCTCATTAAGTAAAAACGCATTGTTGGAAATATTGAAAAAGCAAGTACATTTTCTTTTGTGGCTTCTGTTTGAAAGGCAGTAATGCTAACACCCCAATCTAAAGAGAAAATCTTTTCTGTTCTAAATACTAATCTTTGGTAAGTAACAGAAAATGAATGTGCTGCTTTTACTTCACCAACCCAAAAGACAGGAACTCCAAAACTTTCAAAATCACCCACTTTTAAACTCATTCCAAAAAAACGATTTGCGCCAAAACCTATTTTACTAGTTCCATAACTTACTTGAATCGTGTTTTTAGGAAAAAAATGACCGTTATTTTCGTGTTTTTCTATTTGCGATTCTTTCAATTTATTAATATGATACTCAAAACCAAAAGTAATTTGAGAAATAGAAGGTTGATTTTCTTTGATTGATTTAGGTAAAAATGTTCCGTTTAAATTTAGCCGCCATTTTTTATTTAATGTGTAATTTAAACCAACACCGTAAATTAAACTTGCAAAATGCGCATCTGAATAAATAATTTTATCATTTATTGAGAAACCAATTCGGGTAACATTTGCAATACCCGCTTCACCAAATAACGAAACTTTTTTATGTAATTGAATGTTTTTCTTTAGTGACAAAGACCAAGCATTTATCCAAACACTTCTTTCATAGCCAATGCCGTTTACATCGTCATATTTAAACCACGATGCAGGTCTTAGTGTGCCAAATTGTATCGCTAAATCAGGTAAAATTTTATAACCTAATAACAATCTTCCAGAAAAATAATTTTTAGAAAAAGTATTTGTCTCGTAACCCTCAATTAAATTATTATTAGAAAAAGGATATAAAATCCCACCAAAATTAATACTGTAGTAAGATTTCGATAAAAAATTAGAGGGTTGCGCTTTAGATTTTAAATATTCTTGACTGTAAAGGACACTTGTAATTATAAAAAGAAAAAATATTTGAGGGATTTTTTTCATAAGATAAAAATAAGAAACTTTCTGTAAACAAAAAGCATCCAATTCATTGGATGCTTTTTGTTTTTATAAAATATTTTATGCGCTATGCGTTTAATGGTTTTCCATCCCAAGCAGCTTTTGCAGCCTCTTTTACAGCTTCTGAATACGTTGGATGTCCATGACAAATTCTTGCCAAGTCTTCGGCAGATGCTCTAAACTCCATTGCAACAGCAGCTTCCATAATTAAATCAGCAACACGTGCGCCAACCATATGCACTCCTAAAATTTCATCTGTATTTTTGTCTGCTAAAACTTTTACAAAACCGTCAATATCTCCACTTGCACGAGATCTACCCAATGCTCTCATAGAAAATTTACCTGCTTTATACTCAATTTTTGCTTCTTTTAGTTCGTTTTCAGTTTTACCAACTGCCGCAGCTTCTGGCCACGTGTAGACAATTCCAGGAATTAAATTATAATTAATATGTGGTTTTTCACCTGCTAAAAATTCTGCAACAACAACACCTTCTTCTTCCGCTTTATGCGCCAGCATTGCTCCTTTAACTACATCACCAATTGCGTAAATAGAATTTATGTTCGTTTGTAAATGATCATTCACGGCAACTTGTCCGCGTTCATTCACTTCAATACCAACTTTCTCTAGACCTAAACCTTCAGTGTATGCTTTTCTTCCTACGGCAACCAAACAATAATCACCAGAAAACTCAATTTCTCTATCTTTTTTATCAGTTGCTTTTACAACAACCGTATCTCCGTTTCTTTCTACAGAAGTTACTTTGTGGCTTGTTGCAAATTTCATTCCTTGCTTTTTAAATACTTTTTGCAACTCTTTAGAAACATCCGTGTCCATTCCTGGAACAATTTTATCCATGTATTCTACAACGGTTACCTTTGCTCCTAAACGGCTGTATACAGAACCTAATTCTAAACCAATTACACCTCCACCAATTACAATTAAGTGTTTTGGTACTTCAGGTAATTTTAAAGCTTCCGTAGAAGTCATTATTCTTTCTTTATCTAATTTAATAAAAGGTAAAGTTGATGGTTTTGAGCCGGTTGCAATAATGATGTTAGTTCCTTCTATAATCTCAGAAGAACCATCATTTTTCGCAATATTTACATGTGTTTTATCTACAAAAGAACCCAAACCTTCAAAAACATCAATGTTATTTTTATCCATTAAGTACTTGATTCCTCCTGTTGTAGTTTCTACAACTTTTGCCTTTCTATCTACCATTTTTCCGAAATCGAAAGTTGGTTTCTCAACGGTAATTCCATGTTCTTCAAAATGATGTACAGCATCATAAAAATGATGGGAAGAATCTAATAAAGCTTTAGAAGGAATGCAGCCCACATTTAAACAAGTACCTCCTAATGTTGCATATTTTTCTATAATTGCTACTTTTTTGCCCAACTGAGAAGCTCTAACGGCAGCTATATATCCTCCAGGACCAGAACCAATTACAATAATATCATATTTCATAAGTACGTTTATTTTGTGTTTTTTAGAACCTTTCGGTTTAAAATTGCTAATAATTCACAAAAATACACATATTTTCATAAAATAAAGTAAGAATTTAGTAGTTTTACCGCACAAAATATTCTCAAAACCTACAGATGAAAATTCTAAAAAAAATTATAATTTCAGTATCAATTGTTCTCGTAATTTCTCAATTTTTTAGTCCCGATAAAAATAATGGAGATATTGCAACAGTTGCAGCTTTTATAGCAGAAACAAATCCGCCAGAAGACGTTAAGAATATTTTAGAAACTACCTGTTTCGATTGTCATTCAGCTAAAACTAAATACCCTTGGTACAACTCAATTACACCAGTTAATTATTGGTTAGAAGAACATATTCGAGATGGTAAAAAGCATTTAAATTTTTCTAAATGGGACGAGTATTCCTTAAAAAAGAAAGCACATAAAATGGATGAGCTGTACGAGGAAGTTGAAGAAGGAGAAATGCCTTTGAGCTCTTATACTTGGACGCACTCAGAAGCCAAATTATCGCCAGCTCAAATTACAGCAGTTGTTGCTTGGGGAAAGAAGGTGAAAACAGAACTATGAACAACAAATTACAGCTAAATAATTGCAAAGAAAATCGCTTTTAATTATTGGTGCCGTTTGGGTAGAACCCAATTCTTCTGCGGCAGGAAAGAGAATGTTGCAGTTAATAGCGCAATTTTTAGAAAGGGATTATAAAATAACATTTGCATCACCTGCACAAAAAAATGAAAAAGCAATCGATTTAATTTCTTTAGGAATTAATGAAGTTGCTATTGCATTAAATAATGTTTCTTTTGACAAATTTATAAAAGAATTAAATCCAAATATTGTGCTATTCGATCGTTTTATGATGGAAGAGCAGTTTGGTTGGCGCGTTGCAGAAAACTGCCCACAAGCCATAAGAATTTTAGATACAGAAGACCTGCATTGTTTGCGTAAAACAAGGGAATTGTGTCTAAAGCAGCAGGTTCATTTTTCTGTTGATAAATTGCTAAAACAAGACATTACAAAAAGAGAAATTGCAGCTATTTTAAGATGCGATTTATCTTTAATTATTTCTACTTTTGAAATGGAATTGTTAAAAAATAGGTTTCAAATAGCTGAAAATATTTTAATGTATTTGCCTTTTTTGTTTGATGAAATTACTGCCAGTCAGCAAAAAAAATGGCAATCTTTTGAAGAAAGAGAACACTTCATTTTTATTGGAAATTTCTTTCACAAACCAAATGTTGATGCCGTTTTAACCTTGAAAAATAAAGTTTGGACCGCGATTAGAAAGCAGCTTCCAAAAGCAGAAATTCATATTTATGGCGCATATGTAAATCAGCAAATTCAAGAATTACACAATAAGAAAGAAGGCTTTATTGTGAAGGGTTTTGTAGAAGATGCAAATGAAGTTATAGAAAATGCGAAAGTAGTTTTAGCTCCTTTAAATTATGGCGCTGGAATTAAAGGGAAATTAACAGAAGCAATGCTCTGTGGAACGCCAAGTGTAACTACTACTATTGGAGTAGAAGGAATGGCTGGTGATTTTCCTTGGAATGGTTTTGTAGCCGACGATTTCTCTAATTTTGCATTGAAATCAGCGGAATTATATACAAATAAACCTGTTTGGGAACAGGCACAATTAAACGGAGTAGATATTATCAACTCCATTTATAGTAAAGAAAAAAATGCGCTGTTATTTTTCAATAAAATTGAAGAAATTCAACAAGATTTAGAAAAACATAGATCTGCTAATTTCTTAGGAAGCTTATTGCAGCATCAGACATTGCAGGCCACTAGGTATATGAGCAAGTGGATTGAGGAAAAAAATAAGTAGGTAATTTGAAGTCTCAGTTTTCAGCATCAAATTAACTGAAAACTGCTAACGAACACTGCTACTGAATACGAAACATTAAACCAACCCCGCTCTTTTTAAAAGTGCATCTGGTTTTGGCTCTTTTCCCCTAAAACGTTTGTACAGTTCCATAGGTTTTTCTGTACCTCCTTTAGAAAGCACACTATCTTTAAACTTTGTAGCTACTTCTTTGTTAAAAATTCCTTCTTCTAGAAAGTATTCAAAAGCATCTGCATCTAAAACTTCCGCCCATTTATATGAGTAATAGCCCGCAGAATACCCTCCTTGGAAAATATGAGAAAAAGCAGTACTCATAACATTTTCGACAACATCAGGATATAACTTTGTATCTGCAAAAGCAATATTTTCAAATGCTTTAACAGAAGAAATTTTTGTTGGGTCTTGACCGTGCCATTGCATATCTAATAAGCCAAAACTTAATTGACGCAATGTTTGCATTCCTTCGTGAAAACTAGCAGACTCTTTAATTTTTGCTACATACTTCATCGGAATAACTTCTCCAGTTTCATAATGCTTTGCAAACAATTCTAAGGCTTCTTTTTCAAAACACCAGTTTTCTAAAACCTGACTTGGTAATTCCACAAAATCCCAAGACACAGAGGTTCCTGATAAACTATTATAGGTTGTGTTTGCTAACATTCCATGTAACGCATGACCAAATTCATGAAACAATGTTGTTACTTCATTAAAAGTCAATAAAGAAGGTTTTGTTTCCGTAGGCTTTGTGAAATTACAAACAATAGAAACATGTGGTCTTTCGTTAATACTATTTTTAATTTGTTGTGATTTATAAGAGGTCATCCACGCGCCATTTCTTTTTCCTTTTCTAGGATGAAAATCTGCATAAAAAACAGCAATAAAGTTTCCTTTTGTATCCGTTACATTGTATGTTTTAACGTCTTCGTGATATTTGTCGATGTTAAAAACTTCTTCAAATTGTAAATCGAACAATCTATTCGCAATTTCAAAAACACCACCAATTACATTCTCTAATTTAAAATATGGTTTTAAAATCTCCTGATCTAAATCAAATAATTCTTTCTTTAATTTTTCTGAATAATAGGCGCCATCCCATTTTTGAAGTTGGTCTATACCGTCTAATTTTTTAGCATATGCTTCTAAATTATTAAATTCTTTAATGGCAGCAGGTTTTGCTTTTTCTAAGAGATTATTCGAAAAGTCTATTACATTCTCAGGCGTTTCTGCCATTCTTTCTTCTAAAACGAAATGCGCATGCGTTTTGTAACTTAATAAGTTTGCTCTTTGATGTCTTAGGTTTACAATTTCCAATACAACCCCTTCATTATTAAATGAATTGTCTTGAAATCCTTTTTTGCCAGCAGCAATTGCCATTTTTTTACGCAATTCTCTATCATCGATGTACGTTAAAAACGGAATATAACTTGGGTAGTCTAAGGTGAAAACCCAACCTTCTTTATCATTTGATTTTGCAGCCTCTTTTTCACTTTCTGGCAAACCCGCTAAATCATTTTCATTGGTGATGTGCAATTCGAAAGCATTGGTTTCTGCCAATACATTTTCGCCAAATTTTAAAGAAAGGGTAGAAAGTTTTGCATCAATTTCTCGAAGTTTACTTTTATCCTCTTCATTTAAATTAGCACCATTTCTTGCAAAGCTTTTGTATTGCTTATCTAAAAGCATGGTTTGTTCGGGCGATAAATCTAAAGTTTCTTTCAGATTAAAAACAGCTTTCACTCTTGCGAATAAGGCAGTGTTTAAAGTGATGTCATTTCCAAATTCACTTAACCAAGGAGAAACTTCTTGAGCAATTTTTTGAATTTCATCATTTGTTTCTGCAGAATTTAAATTAAAAAATATGCTTGTAATTCTATTTAGTTTTTCACCTGAAAAATCTAAAGCAACCGTTGTATTTTCAAAAGTTGGTTCATTAGAATTATGTGTAATTGCATCAATTTCTAACTTTGCAATTTCAATCCCTTTTTGAATAGCAGGTTTGTAATTGTCGTTAGAAATTTTAGAAAAAGGAGCCGTATTAAAATCTTGTAAAAGTGGATTCATGTATTCATTTAAATTTAAAGACCCTTTAAGTTTTTAAAACCTAAAGGGGCTTTTCAATAGTGTTGTTTACTTATTTTCTTAAACGTTCAGAAGCTTGTTCAACTTTTAGTTTTAATGCCTCTTTGTAAGCAATTATTTTATTTAAAACAATTTCATCTGAAGCGCCAATAATTTGAGCTGCTAGAATACCTGCATTTTTTGCACCATCTAAAGCAACGGTTGCAACGGGCACACCGCCTGGCATTTGGAGGATAGACAAAACAGAATCCCATCCGTCTATAGAGTTTCTACTTTTTATAGGAACACCAATTATTGGCAACGGACTCATAGATGCTACCATTCCTGGAAGATGAGCTGCACCTCCAGCACCAGCAATAATTACTTTAACACCTCTTTTGTGTGCGTTTTTAGAATAATCAAAAAGTTTTTCTGGAGTTCTGTGAGCAGAAACAATATCTACTTCAATTTGAATATCAAAACTCTTTAAAATAGCAATTGCTTCTTCCATTATTGGAAGATCAGAATCGCTTCCCATTATTATTCCTACCATAATTATTTGCTTATTACTCTAATTGTTTCTTTTACTTTTTGTGCTACTTTTCTTGCAACAGTGATATCAGAATTTACGATGGTAACATGTCCCATTTTTCTAAACGGACGCGTTTCTTTTTTTCCATAAATATGCGGCGTTACGCCATCAATTTTTAATATTTCTTCTATGTTTTGATAAATTACCTCTCCAGAAAAACCTTCTTCACCAACTAAGTTTACCATAATTCCGGCAACGGTACTTGCTGTATTTCCTAGAGGTAGATTTAAAATGCTGCGCAGATGTTGTTCAAATTGATTAGTATAACTTGCTTCTATAGAGTAGTGACCAGAATTATGGGGTCTAGGCGCAACTTCGTTTACTAAGATTTTATCATCCTCAGTTTGAAACATTTCCACTGCCAATAAACCCACAAAATCTAAATCACTCACCACTTTTAAGGCAATTTCTCTTGCTTTTTCTGCAACTTCTGTTTTGATTCTTGCAGGACAAATTACATATTCTACCTGGTTTGCTTCTGGGTGAAACTCCATCTCAACAACCGGATATGTTTTTACCTCACCTGCAGCATTTCTAGCTACAATTACTGCTAATTCATTTTTAAAAGGAATTAGTTTTTCGGTAATACATTCTACATTGGGCAAAGACTCTAAATCTTTAATGTTTCTAACAATTTTTACACCATTGCCATCATACCCAAAGCGTGCAGCTTTCCAAACAAACGGAAAATGTATAATACTGTTTTCAAAAGAATGGATTAACTCTTCTAGATATGCATAATGAGAAAATTCTGCAGTGGGAATTTGATGATCTACATAGAAATTTTTCTGCCTTGCTTTGCTTTGAATAATTCTTAAATCTTTGGGCTTCGGATAAATAGTCAACCCTTCTCGCTCTAATTTATCTAAAGCATCTAAATTTATATTTTCTATTTCTATCGTAAGTACATCAACAGTTTTACCAAAGTTGTAAACGGCATCAAAATCTAATAAATCTCCGACTACAAAAGTGTTGCAGATTTCTGCACAAGGTGCTTTTTTATTACTTTCTAAAATAGAAGTATGAATATCAAATTTTTGAGTTTCTGCTAACAGCATTCTTCCTAATTGACCACCGCCAAGAATACCTAATTTAAAACCTGAAGAATAATAGTTTTTCAATGTAAAAGTTGTTGTGTTTCAGCAAAAATACACAACTCAATTCACTTTCACTAAAAATTACTGATTCTAATTGTAGAACCGTTTTTTGAAACTTTATATTCTCTTGCTGGACATTCATACCCTTCTGTTTGTGGGGCGCCACCAAAGTGAACACTGTATTCACTTTCGTCACAACTGCATTTTAATACAGTTCCTCTCTCAAAGGTCATTGGCTCAGTGCAATTATTCTGTGGGCATAATTTATCAAAAGCAACAAATTGACTACCATTTATGTTAAAAAGTAAAATACCTTTAGAACCTCCAATAAGATTAACAAAACCACCAGGGGTTTGTGCATTAATTAATTGGGGGTTGTTTAAATCTGTATTTAAACTTACAGGAAATTGCATCAAACAATTAGCAGGTAAATTATTTTCTCCACAACCTAATATACACAATAAACACAGTGAAGAAAGTACTTTTTTAATCATATAATTATCTTTGTTATTTGAATAACGTTTGCAAGTTACAAATATTTTGTACATTTGTATTACAATCTCATTCCTGCAAAGGCAATGGGATTTTTAAATTCAGACAACATGAGTGAAATATCATATTATTCGGCAGAAGGATTAAAGAAATTAAAGGAAGAATTAGTTCAATTAGAGCAGGTAGAGAGACCAAGAGTAACTGTAGAAATTGCAGATGCTAGAGATAAGGGTGATTTAAGTGAAAATGCAGAATATCATGCAGCAAAAGAAGAACAATCTCATTTAGAGTTTAAGATAGCGAAGCTAAAGAATGTAATTTCTAGTGCACGTATTTTAGATGAAAGTCAGTTAGACACCTCTAAAGTACTAATACATTCTAATGTAGTAATTAAGAATACTGCAAACGGAATGGAGTTTAAGTACCGTTTAGTGGCAGATTCTGAAACTGATGTTAGAAATGGTAAACTGTCTGTAAACTCTCCAATAGGAAAAGGGTTATTAGGTGCTAAAGTTGGGGATATTTCAGAAATACAGGTTCCTAGCGGTGTTATGAAGTTTGAAATTATTTCTATTTCTAGATCATAAATTAATTCCTGTTAGTTTAGGAGTCTATTATAAATTCGGGTTTTGACATTGTCAAAATCCGAATTCTTTTTTATATTTACAAGCAACCTAAAAGTACAAAAATGAGCGTCTTTACAAAAATAATTACAGGAGAAATACCAAGCTATAAAGTAGCAGAAAATGATGATTTCGTTGCTTTTTTAGATATCAATCCAAATGCTAAAGGGCATACTTTGGTGGTTCCTAAAAAGGAAGAAAATAAGATTTTTAATTTGTCTAGAGTTGACTATCAAAAATTAATGGACTTTTCTTACACGGTTGCCAAGGCGCTTGAAAAGGCAGTTCCTTGTAAGAGAGTAGGAATGAGTGTAATTGGTTTAGAAGTGCCACATGTGCACGTGCATTTGGTTCCTTTAAATGAAATGGCAGACATTCAGTTTTCGCAAAAAGTAAAGTTGACTGATCATGAGTTTAGGGCTTTGGCCCAGAGTATTTCTGCTAAATTTTAGATTATTTGTATTACAGTAATTATGAGACAGTTTAAATCTTGTTCAATAAAATTTCAAAAATAGTACCTTTGTCTATTTCAGACTTTTGAACAAATATTTGACCTTTATGATAATCTTCAACAATACGTTTAGACAGTGATAAGCCCAAACCCCAGCCTCGTTTTTTTGTAGTAAATCCCGGTTTAAAAATTTGTTTAAATAGTTTTTTAGGCATTCCTTTACCAGTGTCTGAAACTGTTATTTTTACTTTTTTTAAGGTGTTTTCTATTTTCAATTCTAAAATACCTTCTTTCTGCATAGCATCAATCGCATTTTTTATAAGATTTTCTATTACCCAGGAAAATAACTCTATGTTTAAGTTTGTAATAATTTCGGTATCTGAAGCGTTAAAATAAAATACAATTTGTTTAGAACTTCGGGATTCTAAATAATCGTATGCCTGTTTTGTTACGGTAACAATGTTTTCTTTTTTAAGTTTTGGTGTAGAACCAATTTTAGAAAAACGATTCGCAATTGTATTTAACCTAATAACATCTTTTTCTATTTCTTTGATATAGGTGTCGTCTGTTTTCTCCATTTTTAAAATAGCAATCCAACCTAAAAGAGAAGACAGCGGTGTGCCTATTTGATGGGCTGTTTCTTTAGCCATACCGGTCCATAATTTATTAGTTTCTGCTATTTTATTAGAACTATAAAATAAATAAATTACTGCAAGAAATAAGAGTAGAATTAAGATTAAGGCAAGCGGGTAGTAGGTCAGCTTATTTAGTAAATCTGAATCTTTATAATAAATATAATCAGTTTGCCCTAAATAATTTATAGCAATAGGGTCGTTTTGTTTCTTCATGATCTCTAGTTGCTCTTTCAAGTAATTTGGATCTAATGACTTAATGGAATCTAAATTTTTAAAACCATTAATTTCCCCAGTAGAACTTACTAAGATTAAAGGAGTGTTTTTGTTTTTTTGAATTATTTTTAGAGGTAATAAGGAAGTTTCTTTGTTTAAATCTTCTAAACTTAATGTATTTAATTCTTGAGTAGCATCCCCATAACTTTCCATCTTAACACGTTCTTCTGTTTTAAATTTTTGAAAAAAGATATACGTATTCCACAAGATTAGAGAAACAATAATTAGGGAAATTAAAACAGCAATTCTCTTAAATATTAATGTGTTAGTTGGAAATTTCATAAAAACAAATATAAAGGTTTCTATAGATAACTCATTTGCTAATTTGATAGTATCTTTACAGAAGAAAATAAATCTAAAATGACGCTTTGGGTATGATCGATAGATACATTAGGTATCAATCGCGCTCAAACGGACATAAAAACAATCAAGTAAGATGTTAAGTATAGATCCAAAAGAAATTTCTACAGGTAAATTGCATGGTTATTTATTAGGTGCAGTTGCACCGCGTCCTATTGCATTTGCTAGTACAATTGATGCAGATGGGAATCCTAATTTATCTCCTTTTAGCTTTTTTAATGTATTTGGTTCTAATCCGCCAATAATGATATTCTCTCCTGCAAGAAGAGTAAGAGACAATACCACAAAACATACGTTAGAAAATGTTTTGGCAACTAAAGAAGTGGTTATCAATATTGTGAATTATGACATTGTGCAACAAATGTCTTTGAGTTCTACAGAATACCCAGAAGGTGTAAATGAGTTTGAGAAAGCAGGTTTTACAATGCTGGCGTCAGATAAGATAAAGCCTTTTAGAGTTGCAGAGTCTCCGGTGCAATTTGAATGTAAAGTGAAGGATGTTATTTTTACAGGTGATGAGGGTGGAGCTGGAAATTTAATCATTTGTGAAGTAGTTAAAATTCATATTTCTGAGGCAGTTTTAGATGAGAACGGTGCAATAGATCAACATAAAATAGATCTAGTAGCAAGAGCAGGAGGAAGTTATTATTCTAGAGCTAGGGATGGGTTTTTTGAAATTCCAAAACCAATTTCTACTATTGGAATTGGGGTAGATGCAATTGCATCTGAAATTAAGAATAGTACCATTTTAACAGGGAATAATCTGGGTATGTTGGGTAATGTTGCACAACTTCCAAATGAAAAAAGTGTTAATAACTTTACAAAAGAACATCCGCAATTTATTGGGTTAGAAACCACAAAAAAACATACATTTGCGCAAGAGTTTTTAAAAAAGAATGATGTAGAAAGTGCTTGGAAAGTGCTTTTAATTAAATAGTTAAGAATATATTATGGAAGTTATCGGTAAAGTAAAATTAATTGGAGACGTGCAAACTTTTGGTGCTAACGGGTTTCAAAAAAGAGAGTTAGTAGTTACAACAGATGATCAATATCCACAAATGATTATGATTGAATTTGTGCAAGATAAATGTGATTTGTTAAATAACTATAAAGTTGGACAAGATGTAAAAGTATCTATCAACTTAAGAGGTAGAGAATGGATCAACCCACAAGGTGAAGCAAAATATTTTAATTCAGTTCAAGGTTGGAGAGTAGAGAATGTTTCTCAAACAGATGCTCAAAACCCTAACTTACCTCCAGTAGAGCAATTTCAGCCAGCGGCTAATGTATCTAATGAAGAGCCAGATGACTTGCCTTTCTAAATAGAAATAAGAGTTTTAGAATCAAGACAAAAAAAAGAGAAAATTCATACTATGAATTTTCTCTTTTTTTTTGTATAAAATTTTGATTTTTTTCTTCTATATAAAAGTGAAGCGATCTAAAATCTCAAAAAATAACTTACTTCTTTTCTCCTTTCTTAGGCATTGGTCCTCGTAAATGAATAACCAAACCGTTTAAGAAATTACGTAATATTTGATCTCCACATTCTACATATTTATCGTGGTCTTCATTTCTAAACAACGCTCCTAATTCACCCTTCGAAACTTTAAAATCCACTAAAGCGCAGATTTCAACAATATCTGTATCGCGTAATTTGTGCGCAACACGTAATTTTTTAAAAATATCATTATTTGTTAATCCCATAATACAAATATACCTTTTTTTAATCTACTACTTGAAAAATAGCCCAAGCATACGTGGCAAATCTTGCAAAACGAAACAATCCGAAAAGGACCACATTTCTAAAAGAATATTTAATCATACCGGCGGCTAAACAAGCGATAGAGAAAGGAAGCGGTAATAGCGCACCAACTAAAATTAAAAAGCCACCCCATTTTTTGGTATTTTTTAAATTTTCTGCCATTTTTACTTCTAAATATTCTTTAACTGCTTTTATTTTCAAAGCTGTTTTCCCTATGAAATAAGATAATAAACCTCCTAAATAAGACAATGTTGCTAAAAGAGAGATATTTAATACCGGACTTTCTGTTTTTCCTGACCAGGCGATAAAAATTTCTGGAGGAACCAAGCCTAATAAAGTTTCAGAAACAAAAAAGGTAGTCAAAATACCAATTCTAGAAAAAGTTTCTGTTATTGTTTCTAGGCCTTCATTAATGTTGTAGACATATTTATTAAATAGAAATACGCCTAAAATTGCAAAAACTATAGGCAAAAAGGCTTTTTTTAAGCTTTCCCAAACAAACAAGTAAAAGCCAGTTCTACCATAATAATTATGCAGTCTTTTGCCTATAAATGCAGTTCTTTTTTTTCTATTTTTTTTTTTCTTTTCCAAGCGGCAAATTTTTTAATGAAAGTACAAAAATAAGGACAAAATATAAATAAATAAGAATAGAATTCTAGAATCATTGTTTTTGTTAGAAAAAAGTAGATTCACTAAATATTAGTATTAGTTTTACAATATGATTTGGCTAACAGAGACCATAGCGTTTCCAGGATATGATTGCACCTCTGAAGAGGGTGTTATTGCTTTGGGCGGAGATTTGTCTGTAGAAAGATTAACGCATGCATACAAAAACGGAATTTTCCCCTGGTTCTCTGATAATGATCCTATTGTTTGGTATTGCCCTTTTGAGAGAATGGTGTTATTTCCTACAGAAATAAAAATCTCTAAATCGATGCACAAAATTATCAACAAGAATGAATTTACAATTACAGAAAACACAGCTTTTGAAGCAGTAATTTATAATTGTAAAAATATTGATAGAAAAGATGGTTTTGGAACTTGGATTACCAATGATATGGAACAAGCATATATCAATTTACATAAAAAAGGCATTGCAAAATCTATAGAAGTTTGGTTTAAAGATGAATTAGTTGGTGGTTTATACGGTGTAGAGATTAATCATATTTTCTGCGGAGAAAGTATGTTCAGTAAAGTTTCTAATGCTTCGAAATTAGCATTTATGCACCTTGCTAAAAATAAAAATTACAAATTAATAGATTGTCAAATTCACAATGAGCATCTAGCGAGTTTAGGGGCTAGAGAGATTGATAGAAGTTTGTTTTTGAGTATTTTGAAAGGATAACTTTATGTACGAAATAGAAATCAATCAACTATTTCTCCACGATGCGGTTTTAAAGCATCTCTGTATATTTTCATAGTGCTTTCGTCAACAATAATGAAAGCCGAGGATAACATTGGGTTTTTTTCTAAAACATTAATTTCATGAAAATATAATTTTTCTAAATTTGCAAATTCTTTTAAGTGAATGGTATGATGCTTTGCGGTTTCTTTAGCATCTTCACCTCTAAAATCCCATAATAATTTTATTTTTCTCTCCATAGTTTAGTTGTTTATGAAAATAAATAAGTTACCAGATTTAAAACTGATTTCTACTTCGTTTTCAATTGCCTTATTTCTAGTTCCTATTCGTTTTCCAAAAGCTAAATCTTCATTATTTAAGGGGTATTGTAAACCTTTTGTAGTAATTGCTAAAACCTCTGGGAACGGAACTAGAGAGATGATTTTGTGCTTGCAATTTTGCAATACTGTTTTCTTATCTGCTAAAAAGTAGCTTCCGTGATTGTCAAAAAAAGTAATTTTCAATTGATCTTTCCCATTCGATCGCCGTGTTTAGATTTCCCAAAAAATGGTCTTGTTCTTTTCCGCTAGCACCAAATACATCTATCGTGGTGTAGCCTCTATTAAAAAGAATTTGCAGTATTTTATCAAAATCAGTGAAGTTTTGATCGGGCGTTTCTATAGCTTCAATTTCTTTTGGAAGCGTTTCTAGAGAATCGAAATCACCAGAAATAAAATGTGGTGTAATTTTATTTTCTAATAAATATTGGTAGGCACCGTCTGTTGCGCAAATAATTTCATAATTAGAAAAAATGGGCAGTTTTTTTGGTTGTTCACCATTTAGTAGTAAAAAAACTTTATTCGTTTTCATGAATGCAAAAATACCTATTTCAAATGAATGAAATAGGTAAATGTATCGAATGAATTTTAAAAGTTGTTATTTTTTTAGCTGCAGCAGCAGGATACCTATTCTCACTATCAAAAATGAAAGTGTACCAAAGATGGGAGAAAGAAGTGCAATTTTTAAACCAGCTGCTAAAATTTCTGGAGAGACATTGCCTTGCATAGAAATGGCATCAAAAGCACCTGTTAGACCAATTAGTGAGCCTAAAAAACCCCAAACAAGAACAAATAAACTTAAAGATTTAATAGTATTAAACGTTTTTTTACTTTCGTCTTTTGTAATATATTCTTTCACAATTAAAATGAGGCAAGTAATTAGTATTGCAAGCGTTGTATACATAAATAAGGGACCACCTTCGTTTAAAAAATCGATAATTAAAAATTTCATAAGTATAGTTTTAAAGTTATTTGATTCAAATTTATAATAACCGTTGACACATTTTTTTTTATTTAGACAGCCGCACTATTCTGTTACGGACTTCACCTATTTATTACTCTTTACTGCAAAATAACCTAAAAGTGTAGAAACCCATTTGTTTTTTGAATTTTATCGCAAAAAAACCACATTCTCTGTAAAAATTGAGATATTGCAATTGCAATGAGATTAAAATTAATTCTAAAACTATTTTTGAAATGCACAATTCATTCTTTTTTTTGGATTTGTGTCTATTTTTTCTTTACCTATTTTTTAGGTTATGGGAGCAAAAATATAATGTACGTAAATAAGTTTTCTGCTTTTTTATTACCAATAACAATGGCGACTAGTTATTTCTTTTTGTTTTTTTTATTTCCTAGATATTTATTTGTAAAAAAGCAACTTCAATTTATTTTATATGCAGTTTATACGTTTATAATTTCTTTGTTTTTAATTGTGCTGTCAATTTTATATGGTTTGGTTTTTTCGGTAGAATTAACACAAGAAAACACAGTACCCTTAACGAAGACGTTTCCGTTTATAATTTTAGGCGTTTATATGGTGGTTTTAGTAGTTATTGTTTTTGGTTTGATGCTCTATAATTATAAAAGCGTTGCGAATAGCGAAGATTTAAAGAATAAGTTTTTACAAACTCAACTTCAATTAAAAGAGCAAGAATTAAAATTTTTGAAGATGCAGATTCATCCACACTTTTTATTCAATGCATTGAATACAATTTACGGTTTTGCTTTGCTAAAAGAAGAAGAAGTCCCAGAAATGATTTTAAAGTTGTCTAATTTATTAGATTATATTTTATATCAAATAGAAAAACCAAAAGTATTGTTAGAAGAAGAAATATCTCATTTAGAAGACTATATTTCTTTAGAAAAAATGCGCTTTCACGATACTTTACAGGTTAATTTCACAAAGGAAATTGAACAACAAAATGTGCAAATTTCTCCAATGTTGTTAATTCCGTTTGTAGAAAATAGTTTTAAACACGGCCAACTTATTAAGGGCGTCTTACAGATAACTATTCATTTAAAAGTTGATAAAAACAACTTGCTTTTTACGGTTAAAAATGCTTCTAAAAATAAAGAGGATTTGAAAAAAGGAATCGGAATTGAAAATATTAAAAAGCGTTTAGAAATAATGTATGCTGAAAAGCATGAACTAGAAATTATTGATGAAAATAAGACCTTTAATGTTGCGTTAAAAGTGGTGTTGGGCAATTCTAAAAGAAAGTAAAATGAGCAAAATAAGGTGTGTTATTGTAGATGATGAACCGATAGCAAGAGCGGTTCTAATTTCTTTTGTGACTAAAATTCCGAATTTAGAATTGGTGAAATCATGCAAGAATGCAATGGAAGCTTTTGAAGTGGCAAATCAACAAAAAATCGATATTTTCTTTCTAGATATTAACATGCCAGATATCTCTGGTTTGTCTTTGGCAAAATCAATTAATCAGAAGGCTAAAATTATTTTTACTACAGCATACAGAGAGTATGCAGTAGATGGTTTTAATTTACAAGCGGTAGATTATTTATTAAAACCAATTGCTTTTGATCGATTTTTACAAGCAATTCATAAATATTTCGATGGTATTACTTCTAACGATTCTGAAATAAAAATAGAAGAATCAGTTCTTAAAAATGATTTTATTTTTGTGCGATCTGACAGAAAAATGGTAAAAATTAATTTTGATGAAATACGATATGTAGAAAGTTTGTCTGATTATATTAAAATTCATTCAGCAGATAAAACGATTACAACAAGAGAAACTATTAGCAATATAGAGACGAGATTACCAGCTAAAAATTTTCTTAGAATTCACAGATCTTATATTGTAAATGTGAAAAAAATGAATTCATACACAAATGAATTTGTAGAAATTGGCGAAACCGCTATACCTATAAGCAGAACATACAAAGAAAATGCACTTAAAAAGTTGACGGAAATTTCATAGAAATAGCTCTATCTTTGGTGCAAAACTTAGACTTTGAATACAGCACAATTTAATACAGACATACGCTCAGAAAAAATTGAAAAAGCTAGTTTTACTTGGCAAACACCTAGTAATATAGCACTGGTTAAATACTGGGGGAAAAGCAACCCTCAAATACCTAAAAATGCATCTATTAGTTTCACTTTAAAGAACTGTCATACAAATACGACTATTGACTTTTCTAAAAAAGAAATTACAGAGACTGCATTGTTTGAATTGTTTTTTGAAGGAAAAGAAAAGGAAGAATTCAAGCCTAAAATTGCAGAATTTTTTAAAAGAGTACAAGAATATTGTCCGTATATTCTTGAATATAAAATGATTATTAATTCAGAGAATTCTTTTCCCCATTCTAGCGGGATAGCTTCGTCAGCAAGTGGTTTAAGCGCTATTGCAATGTGTTTGATGAGTTTAGAGAAAGCATTAAACCCTAGTTTAACGCAAGATGCTCTTAATAAAAAAGCTTCATTTTTAGCTCGTTTAGGTTCTGGTAGTGCAAGTAGAAGTATTGAAGGCCCTTTAGTTGTTTGGGGCAATCATCCAGAAATAGCAGGTAGCTCAGATTTATTCGGAGTTCAGTTCCCTTATAAAGTACATTCAATTTTCGAAAACTATCAAGACGCAATTCTATTGGTAGATAAAGGTGAAAAACAAGTTTCTAGTACTGTCGGGCATAATTTAATGTATGAACATCCATACGCTGACAACAGATTTACTCAAGCGAATGAGAATTTAGGGAAGATTTCTAAAATCCTTCAAGAAGGAAATATAAAAGATTTTATTAACTTAGTAGAAAGTGAAGCTTTAACATTGCACGCAATGATGCTTACAAGCAATCCATATTTTATTCTAATGAAACCAAATACATTAGAGATCATTCATAAAATTTGGGAATATAGACTAGCTAAAAATAGTAATATTTGTTTCACTTTAGATGCAGGAGCGAACGTACACGTGCTGTATCCTGAAAATGAAAAAGAAGCTATTAATCAATTTATTGAAAGCGAGTTAGCAAATTACTGTCAGAAAAAACAGTATATTTATGACTCAGTTGGTTTGGGAGCAAAAAAGCTATAACCTGAAGATTCTTTTAACTTATAAATTCGTATTTTTGTAGCGAGAAAAAGTAAACTATGAAAGGACCATTATTTTATGCTAAAATTTTATTGTTTGGAGAATATGGAATTATTAAAGATTCTAAAGGCCTTGCAATTCCATATAACGCTTACAGGGGTGCTTTAAAGACTTCAGAAAGTCTTTTAGGAAAATCATTAGAATCCAATCAAAACTTAGACCGATTTTATAAATATTTAGCTGCATTACAAACTGATTTAGTAACCTTTAACTTGGTGTCTTTTAAAGAAGATGTAGAAAACGGAATGTATTTTGATTCTTCTATACCACAAGGCTATGGAGTAGGTAGTTCTGGTGCATTAGTAGCTTCTATTTATGATAAATATGCGGCAAATAAAACGACTGTTTTAGAAAATTTAACGAGAGATAAGTTATTAAATTTAAAAGCAATTTTCGCTTTAATGGAGTCCTTTTTTCATGGGAAAAGTTCTGGTCTAGATCCTTTAAATAGTTACCTAAGTTTGCCGATTTTAATCAATTCTAAAGACCATGTAGAACCTGCAGGGATACCTTCGCAAAAAGAAGGTAAAGGAGCAGTATTCTTATTAGATTCTGAACAAGTTGGTGAAACAGAGCCGATGGTAAATATCTTTATGAATAAGATGAAAAATGAAGGCTTTAGAAAAATGATTAGCGAAGAGTTTTCTGCGACAACGGATGCCTGTATTGATGATTTTTTACAAGGAAATGTAAAGTCTTTATTTGGCAACGTAAAATCTTTATCTAAAATAGTTTTAACTAATTTTAAACCAATGATTCCAGATGCTTTTCATAAAGTTTGGGAAAAAGGAATTTCTACAAATGACTACTATTTGAAATTATGTGGTTCTGGTGGAGGTGGTTATATTTTAGGTTTTACTGAAGATTTTTCAAAAGCCCAAAAAAGTTTAAAAGACTATAAATTAGAATTAGTTTACAGATTTTAATAAAAACGCTTTATGATTCCTCAAAAAGCAAAACACATAACACTTCAGTTTTTTAGTCTCTTCTCTGCAATTAGAGCATACAATATTTTAGTATTGGTATGCGCCCAGTATTTAGCCGCTATTTTTATTTTTTCGCCAACAAAATCTTTAACAGATGTTGTTTTTGATATTCACCTGCTTTTTTTAGTATTAGCCTCTGTCTTTGTAATCGCTGGCGGGTATATTATAAATAATTTTTATGATGATACGTTAGATAAAATTAATAGACCTTTAAAAGCGGGTCTAGATAATTACGTAAAACAAGCAACAAAACTAAGACTTTATTTTTTCCTAAATTTTATCGGATTTTGTTTCGGGGTTTTAATTTCTTCTAGAGCAGCATTGTTTTTTGCAGTGTATATTTTTGCTATTTGGTTTTACTCTCATAAACTTAAAAAATATCCATTTATTGGAGTAATCTCAGCAACTGTATTAACTATTTTACCTTTTTTTGCTGTTTTTGTGTATTATGAAAATTTTTCTGAAATTATATTTGTCTACGCTGTATACTTGTTTTTAGTAATTATGGTGCGTGAATTAATTAAAGATTTACAAAATATGAGAGGTGCAATTGCAAGTGATTACAGCACTTTATCTTTGGTTTATGGTGAGCGTAAGACAAAACAGATTGTAATTTTGGTATTACTTTTTACAGGCATACCCATTACTATTTTATTTAGTTACCCTGCATTAAGTTATATGCGCTATTACTTCTATTTTGCAATAATAATTTTAGTTTTTGTTGCTTTTTATCTTTGGAAATCAAAGACTATAAAGCACTACAGAATACTTCATAATACTTTGAAACTATTATTGTTTGTTGGTGTTTTATGTTTAATATTTATAGATACTTCACTATTGTTAGATAAAGTAATTGATATATTGAACTAAAATTCAAGAATATAACTACCTTTGCAAAAATTTTTAAAATGAACTCAAATAGAAACTCGTCGAGAGGACGACAAGAAGGTAAGAAAAGTACTCCTCTTAGTAGAAAAAGTACTTCATCTAATAAGAAAAGTACTCCATTAAGTAGAAATGCGCCTAAAAAGACGTTTACCAAAATTAAAGAAGCGCCAAAATCTGATGAATCATCAGGAATTCGCTTAAACAAATACATTGCCAATTCAGGTGTTTGTTCTAGACGTGAAGCCGATACATATATAGAACACGGTAGTGTAGAGGTAAATGGTAACTTAGTAACCGAGATGGGTTACAAAGTACAGCCAGACGATATTGTCCGTTTTGACGGAACAAGTATTACACCAGAACAGAAAAAATATATCTTATTAAATAAGCCCAAAAATTACATTACTACCATGGATGATGATCGTGGTAGAAAAACTGTAATGGACTTGGTTTCAAATGCTTCAAAGGAAAGAATTTATCCTGTTGGGCGTTTAGATAGAAATACTACAGGTTTATTGTTGTTTACGAATGACGGAGAATTAGCAAAAAAGTTAACACATCCAAAACATGATGTACGTAAATTATACCATGCATCTTTAGATAAGAAGCTTGAGTTAAAAGATTTAGAAAAATTACGTGGTGAAGTAATTATAGAAGGTAAAAAGGTTTTTATTGATGCTGTTTCTTATGTAGACGGTCAACCAAAATCTGAGGTAGGAATTGAAATTCATTCTGGTAGAAACAGAATTGTACGTAAGATTTTTGAACATCTTGGTTATAAGGTAAGTAAACTAGATAGAGTAATTTTTGCTGAATTAACAAAGAAAAATTTACCGAGAGGAAGGTGGAGAGAGTTAACAAATCAAGAATTGAGCAATCTTCAAATGTTGAAATAGTTTCTCCAGCTTATAAATATATAAAAACCTTTTAGAACTTAAATTCTGAAAGGTTTTTTTTATGCATTTTGAACTATATAATCTATCAATTTTGCGGCTAAACTCGCGGTGTGTTCCTCTGTATCAAAATCTGGATTAAGTTCTGCAATATCGCAAGAAATTACTTTTTTACTTTCGAGTAAAAAAGCAAGTACTTTATAGGCAAAGTGTGGCGTAAAACCTAAGGAAGATGGCGCGCTAACTCCCGGAGCATAGGCAGATGAAAATCCATCTAAATCTATTGTAATATATAAGTAATCTACATTTTTAATAAAAGCATTCAATTTTCTTTTGAGATTTTCACTAAACGTTTCACACTCAAAATTAGAAACATAAGAAACCTTGTGTTTTTCTGCAATTTCAAATAATTCTTTTGTATTTGATTGTTGCTGAATTCCGATTGCAAAATAGGAAACAGTATCATTTTCGCTTAAAATTTGGTTGAATGGAGTACCCGAATTAGGTATTGTCTCTACAGCTCTTAAATCGAAATGAGCATCAAAATTCAGAATACCTATTTTGTTCTTAGAAATATTTTTGATGGCATCTTTAATTCCGTTAAAATTAGCATAGGCTATATCATGACCGCCACCAATTGCAATAGGTAATACATCTTGCTTAATTAACTTACTAATGGTCTTAGAAAGGGCTTTTTGGCAATCTTCTAAGTTATTGTCCAAACAAATGACATCACCAAAATCTATAATTTTTTTACCAGTATGATGAATCGGAAGTTTCCCTAATTTATTTCGAATACTTTTAGGTCCTTTTCTAGCGCCAATTCTACCTTGATTTCTTTTTACACCCTCATCACAAACGTAACCAACTAAACCAATATCAATGTTTTTTTTGCTGCTTGCATCCTCAATATGAGCAACTGCTATTTCTTGGTGCCAATATTGATTATTTAACTTAGATGCTCTGCCTGAATACGCTTCTATTCTTCCAGCTTCATAACCAACTTTTAAATCTTTAAAAAAATTCATACTTATAATTGTTTAATTTCTAATCCTTTTAAAAACACTTTTTCAATGCAAGGGGCTCCAAAAGAATACGGAATGAAGTTGTATGAATTTATTTTTTGAGTTAAAATTAAATTTGCTAATTTCCCTTTCGTAATCGTTCCTACTTTATCTTGTAGGTTCATCGCATACGCGCCGTTAATAGTAGCTGCATTAATAGCTTCTTCCGGTGTCATTTTCATTTTTATGCAGGCAGTAGCCACCACAAAATTCATGTTTCCCGAAGGGGTAGAACCTGGATTGTAATCTGTTGCAAGGGCTATTGGTAAACCTTCGTCAATCATTTTTCTTGCAGGCGTATACGGAATACTTAAAAAATAAGAGCAACTAGGCAAAGCAACCGGCATTGTTTTTGTGCCTTTTAAAGCGTCTATATCTTCCGTTCTCATCTCTTCTAAATGATCTACAGATAAAACATTATTTTCTATTCCTGCCTGTATTCCACCAATGGCAGTAAACTGATTTACATGAATTTTCCCGACCAAACCATATTTTTTTCCAGCTTCTAAAATTTGCTGGGTATCTGCAACTGAAAAGTAGCCTGTTTCACAAAAAATATCTATAAAATCTGCTAGATTTTCTTTTTGAATTGCAGGGAGAATATCGTCAATTAACATTTGTAAATACCCACTTTTATTATTTTTATAATTTTCAGGAACAGCATGTGCGCCTAGAAAAGTAGCCTTTATTTCTATTGGGTAATCTGTATTTAATTTCTTGATAACCCTAAGCATTTTAATTTCTGCCTCTTTTGTTAAGCCATAACCAGATTTAATCTCAACAGCACCTGTGCCTAATTGTATAATATTTTCTAATCTAATCTTACTTTGATGGTAGAGGTCCTCTTCAGAAGTTTCCTGCAAACATTTGGCAGAGTTTAAAATTCCACCACCATTATCAGCAATTTCTTTATAGGAAAGTCCGTTTATTCGATCTACAAATTCATCTTCTCTATTTCCAGCATAGACCAAATGAGTATGAGAATCGCACCAAGAAGGCAGTATCATTTTACCGGTTGCATCAATTGTTTTTATTTCAATATCCGGACAGTCCTTCATCAATCCAAAATCAGAAATTAAGCCGTTCTTAACTAATAAAAAAGCATTTTTAAGTGTTGGTAAAACGTTCATCTCTTTTCCTGAAAGAAAATCAATTGACGTTTCCCTAACCTGAATTAATTCTTTAATATTTTTAAAAAGTACATTCATTAAAACAAGTCTTTTAATAGATTTTCTTCTACCAAGTTAGGTAAAGTAATTTTTAAATTAGGCGTTCTTTCCATTTCTCTTTTTATAGCAAAAATTGCTTCCTCATTTCTAGCCCAACTTCTTCTTGCAACACCATTATTTACGTCGTAAAAAAGCATATTTTTTAATTTTTCGTCTGCTTCTTTGGTTCCGTCTAACAACATCCCAAAACCACCATTCATTACTTCTCCCCAGCCAACGCCGCCGCCATTGTGAATAGAAACCCAAGTTGCCCCTCTAAAACTGTCTCCAATTACATTATGAATTGCCATATCTGCCGTAAACTTACTTCCATCATAAATATTTGAAGTTTCTCTAAAAGGAGAATCTGTTCCACTTACATCATGATGGTCTCTTCCTAAAATAATTGCTCCAATTTCTCCTTTTGCAATCGCATTATTAAAAGCCTCCGCAATTTTTACCCGACCTTCTGCATCGGCATACAAAATTCTTGCTTGAGAACCCACCACCATTTTATTAGATTTTGCATTTTGTATCCAAGTGATGTTATCCTGCATTTGCAGTTGAATTTCTTCTGGAGAATTTTCCATTAACTCTTTTAGCACGGTTGCTGCAATTTCATCTGTTTTGTCTAAATCTTCAGAATTTCCAGAAGCACAGACCCATCTGAAAGGACCAAAGCCGTAGTCAAAACACATAGGGCCTAAGATATCTTGCACATAAGAAGGGTATTTAAAATCGATATTATTTTCTGCCATTACAGCTGCACCTGCTCGAGAAGACTCTAGTAAAAATGCATTTCCGTAGTCAAAAAAGTAGGTTCCTTTTTCGGTGTGTTTGTTAATAGCATTTGCGTGTCTTATTAAAGAGGTTTGTACTTTTTCTTTAAAAAGCTCAGGATTTTCTCTGATTAAGATATTTGATTGTTCGTAAGAGGTGTCGGCAGGATAGTAGCCGCCCGTCCAAGGAATGTGCAAAGAAGTTTGATCGGAGCCAATATGAATAAAAATATTTTCTTCATCAAATCTTTCCCAAACATTAATAATGTTTCCAATAAACGCAATGGAAACTACCTCTTTGTTTTTTTGAGCTTCTAAAGTTCTTTCAACTAGTGTATCGAGATCATCAATTAAAACATCTACCCAACCTTGTTCATGTCTTTTTTTAGCTGCTCTGCTATTTACCTCTGCACAAATAGTAATACAACCTGCAATATTTCCTGCCTTGGGTTGTGCGCCACTCATGCCGCCTAAACCTGCAGTTAAAAATATTTTACCACTCGGATTTTCCTCTTTCTTTAAAATTTTTCTAAAAGCATTCATTAAGGTGATGGTCGTTCCGTGTACAATTCCTTGCGGACCAATATACATAAATGAACCCGCTGTCATTTGCCCATATTGCGTTACACCTAGGGCATTAAATTTCTCCCAATCGTTGGGTTTTGAATAATTCGGAATCATCATTCCGTTCGTAACAACTACTCTTGGTGCATTTTTAGATGAAGGAAATAATCCCATTGGATGCCCAGAATACAAATGCAATGTTTGTTCTTCTGTCATCATTGCTAAATATTGAACTACCAAAAGATATTGTGCCCAATTTTGAAAGACAGCACCATTTCCACCATAGGTGATTAATTCTTCTGGATGCTGTGCAACATCAGGATTCAAATTGTTATGAATCATTAAAATAATTGCTGCGGCTTGTTGCGTTTTTGCAGGGTACTCTGAAATTGATCGAGCATAAATTTTGTAATCTGGTTTGAATCTGTACATATAAATTCTACCAAATTCTTTTAATTCATTGGCAAATTCTGTTGCCAATTCTTGATGCCATGCTTTTGGGAAGTAGCGCAAAGCATTTTTTATTGCCAATTGTTTTTCTTCAACAGATAAAATATCTTTCCTTTTAGGAGCCCTATTTGCATCTGTTGGATAGTTTCTTTTCGCGGGTAATATACTTGGAATTCCTTGTAGGATTTGTTCTTTAAATGTCATGCTTAGTTGTATTTTACAATCAGGTTTTTATTTTCTACGAGTAGAATCATATTGTTAATGTCGTCTTTTAAAAGTCTATCTTCCTCTAATTTATCAACTTTTTCTCTAATAATTGAGTAGTTTTTTTCAATAATTTCAGAAAATGTATTTGGTCTTCTAAATTCTAAAGCTTGTGCTGCGTACATTAACTCGATGGCTAATATTTTTTCTAAATTCCCTAAAATTTCATTGAATTGTCGCCCAGAAATACTTCCCATAGAAACATGGTCTTCTTGGCCTAAAGAAGTAGGAATACTATCTGCAGAAGGAGGAAAGCATAAAGATTTATTCTCGGTAACCAATGCTGCTGTGGTATATTGCGGAATCATAAATCCGGAATTTAAACCACCACTCTTCGTTAATAATCTTGGCAATCCATATTTCCCTTCTAATAATAAATAACAACGTCTGTCTGCAATATTTCCTAATTCTGAAGCTGCAATTGAACAATAGTCTAATGCCATAGCTAAAGGCTGTCCGTGAAAATTACCTCCAGAAATTGCTTCAGTTTCACTTAAAATAATTGGGTTGTCTGTAACCGAATTCATTTCTATTTCAGCCAATTCTAATAAATGATAAAAGGCATTTCTAGAAGCACCGTGCACTTGTGGAATACAACGCATAGAATACGGGTCTTGAACGCGTTCACAATTTTCATGTGAAGTAATATTTTGAGAATCTTTAAAAATGTGGCGCATTCGTTCTGCAACTTTTATACTTCCTTTAAAAGGCCTAATTGCGTGTAATTCTTCTCTAAACGGAGAAGAACTTCCTTTGTAACCTTCAATACTCATAGCTCCAGAAATATCTGCTAAATCTAGTAGATACTCCATTTTCAGGAGTCCGGTTATGGCGTGGGCTAAAATAAACTGTGTTCCGTTAATTAAACCTAAACCTTCTTTTGCATGTAATTCTAAAGGTTCTAGATTATGCTTTTTTAAAACTTCTTTTGCAGCAACAATCGTGTCATCTATCCAGAAATCTCCTTCACCAATTAAGGGTAAAAATAAGTGAGAAAGTGGGGCTAAATCTCCAGAAGCTCCTACGGAGCCTTGTTTAGGAACTGTTGGTAGTAAATCATTTTCAATAAAATAAATAATGCGTTCTATTAATTTCAAACGAACACCAGAAAACCCTTGGCAAAGTGCATGCACTTTGCAAATCATCATAATTTTTGATAAACGTTTATCTATGTTTTTACCAACACCAACGGCATGTGTAATTAGTAAGTTTGTTTGAAGTTGGTTCGTTTCTTCAGGTGAAATTTGTACATCGCACAAAGGACCAAAACCAGTATTTATACCATAAACTGCTTCGTCTTTTTTGGTAATAACTTCTACTTTTTTTCTACTAGAAATTATTTTTTCTTCTGCTTCTTTATTAATAGTTGCTTTTAAAACACCGTTTGTAATGTCTTGTATTTTATGAAGTGTAAGATGATCTATTCCGTATTTAAACATTGTATTTTATTTGAATTGTCTGTTAACAAAGTTATGATTACTTTTGATGCTTTATAATACTCTTTATTGTAACTATTAAGAACTATGGGTTATCAAATAGAATTAAGACATCTCCGTTATTTTTTGGCTGTAGCAGAAGAATTACATTTTAGAAAAGCAGCTGAAAAGTTGTTTATTTCTCAACCCGGTCTTAGCAGACAAATTAAGCTTCTTGAAGAAGAGTTGGGGGTTGTTTTATTTGAAAGGCACAATAGAAAGGTTGTTTTAACAAAAGTGGGGGCCTATTTAAAAGTAGAATTTGAATTACAATTAAAAACACTTTCACATACTTTAGAGAATGCAAAATTACTACATGATGGCAAGAGGGGTGCATTGAAAATTGGGTATGTGGGTTCTGCTATGCAAGACGTTATTCCTAATTTATTACTAAGTTTTGAGAAAAATCACCCGAATATTTTATTTAATCTCAAAGAGATAGATAACCAAAATCAAATAGAAGGATTACTTGATTATTCTTTAGATATTGGTTTTGTGCGTTTAGAAAGAGTGCCAAGAGCTTTAGAAATTAAAACTATTTTAAAGGAAAATTTCTGTTTAGTTTTACCAAAAGATCATCTAATAAATGAAGATAACTTTAAAAGTTTATCACAATTTAAAGCAGCATCTTTTATTCTATTTGATGCTAAATATAGTACCTCATATTACGAGAAAGTAATGCAGATTTTTGATGATTGTGGTTTTACGCCATTAATATCTCACAATACAATTCACTCTAGTTCTATTTTTAAGTTGGTAGAAAATAATTTTGGAATATCGATTATACCGAAGTCATTGGCCCAAAAAAGAGGGCATAAAATTAAATTTATTGAGTTAGACAAAATTTCGCAAAAAACAACGCTTTCTGTAATTTGGAATCAAAAAAACACCAATCCGATTTTAAATGATGTTTTAGAGTTACTATAGTTTCTGAAAACTAGAATAAGTACAAAAAAACTAAACTAAAAAGGTTGGGTTTAAAAGTAGTACTTCTTTATATAACAAAGAGGATGTATATGGCAACGCACGATTGGATGGGTAAGTAGTCTGTTTTTTAATTCACGCACGGATCATTTCTTCCAAGTACCCCCATAAGTATAGTTAGGGTTTTCTTTTTTAACGGTTAACAAACATTCTTTACAGACAAAAACCCATTCTTTTGGGTTTTTATATTGCACTCTATACATCGTAGAGAAATCTACTTTACATTTGTCACAATATTTAATTCGTTGTTTCATAATCCACTTAACTCACTTGTAACTTAACTCTTATAGTGTAATATAACTCATTTATAATTATCTTTTGATACTTCCCTGGCAACCTTGAAAGCAATTCTAAAAACCAAAAAACCCGTAAATCATTGTTTATAAATGAGTTACGGGATAATTTTGTGGTACCTCCAGGAATCGAACCAGGGACACAAGGATTTTCAGTCCTTTGCTCTACCAACTGAGCTAAGGTACCATTGCCTTAGCGGATGCAAATATAAAATGTTTTTTCATATCTACTAAAGAAAACTTCAAAAATTGTGCTGTTTTTTATTTTTTAGCTAAATTTGACCCATGAATCTAGCAATTGATATTGGAAACACTAGGGTTAAAGCGGCTGTTTTTGAGGAAGATAAACTTATAGAACTACTTGTTTTTGATAAAAAAATAATTGTTTCTGAAATAAATAAAATCATAAAAAAATATACAATTTCTGCCGGAATCATATCAAATGTTGGTACAATTTCAGAAAGTAAGTTGGCGCAATTGAATAAAAGCTTCAATTTTATAGTTATTTCTGCTTCTTTAAAAGTGCCTTTCAATAATTTATATAAAACGCCAAATACTTTAGGAGTAGATAGAATTGCATTAGTTGCTGCTGCAGTAAAACAATTCCCAAATACCAATGTCTTGATTATTGATGCAGGAACTTGTATTACTTTTGATTTTGTAGATGTTAATGCTTCTTATTTGGGAGGTGCAATTTCTCCAGGTATAAAAATGCGATACAAAGCTTTAAATAAATTTACCGCTAATTTACCGCTAATAGATACTATAGAATTGCACGATTTTATTGGAAAAAATACAGAAGAGAGTATTATTTCTGGTGTTTTAAATGGCGTAAAAAATGAGATAAATGGCATTATCGAAGACTATTACCTTAAATATTTAGATTTAACAGTAGTTTTAACAGGAGGAGACACAAATTTCTTGTCAAAACAATTAAAAAGTAGCATATTTGCCAATCAAAATTTTCTCCTTCAAGGATTAAATGAAATATTAAAATTTAACCAGCACAAATGATTAAAAAGGTTTTAATAGTTTTTTTATTGATTACGTCAACTAGTAGCTTGCTAGCACAAGGTACAAGTTCTTCACCATATTCTTTTTTTGGAATTGGAGAACAATATTCTCCAAGAACTTCAGAAAATTCAGCAATGGGTGGAATTGGAGTTGCTTTTAACCATTACAAGTATTTAAACTTTACAAATCCTGCAGCAATTGCTTTTCTGAGAGAAACCACCTATTCTGTGGGGATTTTAAATAATGATTTAACTTTAAAAACAGCGGATACTAAACAGAACTCTGTTTCTACAAGTCTAAACTATATTGCTTTAGGTTTCCCACTAGGCAAGAAAGCAGGTTTTTCTTTCGGATTACAACCTTTATCCTCAGTTGGCTATTCATTATCTAATAATGATTTTGATGAAAATGAAAACCTATCGGCTATAACCTTATTTTCGGGAGAAGGCGGTGTAAACAGAGTTTACGGTACTTTTGGAATACAGATTTCAAAATCTTTGGCCATTGGTATAGAAGCAGATTATAGTTTTGGTACTATAGAAAACAGTATTACCAACAAAAGAGATAATGTAAGTTTAGCTTCAAAATATAAAGAAGAGAGCGTTATTAGAGGAGGGGCAATTACTTTAGGTTCTCAGTATCAGAAAATGTTTAAGAGTAACCTGTATTTTAATGCAGGTGCAACCGTAAAATTAGGTAACGATCTAAATACTACCGGTAATGAGTATTTATATTCATTAGTGGGTTCAGGAGCAACTGATATAGCAAGAGATACAATCTATGCTAATGAGATTTCTGGTAAATACAAATTACCAATGAAATCTATTATCGGTTTAGGTCTTGGTAAACGTGATAAATGGCACGTAGGTGTAGAGTATCAGAATCAAGATGCTTTGCAATCTGAAGGTTTTACGAATATTACAAATTCTTCTTACAACTACGAAAAATCAAATAGAATATCTTTAGGGGGTTTTTATTTACCTAAAATAAATTCTATATCAAGTTACTGGGAAAGAGTTACCTATAGAGCTGGTTTGCGAATTGAAAAAATAGGATTGGCAGTTGATGGCACTGGGACAGGTGCAAATTTTACTTCAATAGACGACTTTGGCATGTCTTTTGGACTAGGACTACCATTAAAACAGTTATCTACTGTTAATTTAGCATTAGAGTACGGTAAAAGAGGGACAACTTCTAATAATTTAATTGAAGAAAATTATTTTAATGTTAGACTTAGTTTGTCTTTGACGGCCTCTGGCCAGCAAGGTTGGTTCAGAAAAAGAAAGATTGATTAATCTATTTATAAAACTATTACAATGAAGAAATTTACGTTTTTATTAGCTGCAATGTTATTCATAACTACAGTAGAAACAAATGCTCAAGATGCAAATAGAGAATGTACTATCAAATACAATCTATTTAAGGGAGATTATCAATCTAAAAAGTTCGATGAAGCATATGTGAATTGGATATATTTAATGGACAATTGTAAAGATTTATCTGTTAACATTTATAAGTTTGGTGCTACTTTAGCAGAGGATGTTAGAAAAGATCCTGTTTTATCAAAAAGAGTATATGAACAAAGATTACAGTACTACCCATCCAAAAATCCTGCGAAAGTTCATAGTGACTATGCTACCTATTTATTTGAGAATAAATTAGCTTCAGATGAAGAAGTTTTTAAAATTTTAGAAAAAGGATATGCTATAGATCCAACTAAAATGGGTGTTAAGAATTTGTACATTTATTTTCAAGGAATAACCGATAGAAATAAAGATACAAATCCGCAAAAGGTTTTTGATACTTATGATGATGTTTTAGAAAATGTAAACATTAAATTAGAAGGGTATGCTAAAAAATTAGTGAAGTATAGTGATACGACTTTAGTGTTAGACAAAAGAGGGAAACAATTAAAAAGAGCGTATACGGTTAATTCAAAAGCTTTAGGCACCGTAGAAGGTGGTTTGGATGCAATTATTTCTGAAATAGCTACTTGTGTGCGTTTAATTCCTTTATATGAAAGAGATTTTGAAGTTAATAAATCAAATGCAGTTTGGCTAAAGAGATCAGTTTCTAGAATGTTTAATAAAGGTTGTCAAGGAGAGCCGTTATTTGAGAAATTAGTAAGGGCGTATGCAGAAGCTTCACCGTCACCAGAAGCGTATGCTTTTTTAGCAAATGTTTTAGAAGATAACGGCGATACTGCTGGAGCTAATGCGATGAGAACGAAATCTTTCGAATTAGAAACAGATCCTTTAAAGAAAGCGAAGTACAAATTAAAGTTTGCTCAGGCAGCTAAAGATAGAGGACAATATAGCAAAGCTAGAAGTTTAGCTAGAGAAGCTTTAAGATTTAATCCAAGTTCGGGTAGGGCTTATTTATTTATCGCTACTTTATATCAATCTAGTGTAAATAAATGTGGTGAAAACTTATTCGAAAAAAGAATGGTATATGTTGCTGCACTGAACATGGCAAGAAGAGCTTCGGCTGTAGATCCAAGTATTTCCTCTAGAGCAAGAAAATATATTAATACATACAGAGCAAATGTGCCAAGTCAAAAAGACATATTTAATGCAACTGCAGTTCCAGGAGGGAAATTCACAATCAAATGTTGGATTGGTGAAACTGTAACCATACCAAATAAATAGTTATTTGAAAAATTACAAAAAAATAGTATCAAAAAGCATTGCAGTAATTTATTTTACTGCAATGCTTTTTTCTTGTTCTAATACTACTGAGGAAGTTCGTAATTTTTTAGAAGAAAAAAATCTACCAATTGGCAAGGCTAAAGAAGCATTTCATGTGTATAAAGATTCTGGTCAGATTACATCTAAATTAATTACACCTTTATTATTAGATTTTAGCAATCGAAAAAAGCACCCTTATAATGAGTTTCCTGAAGGAATAAAAATTATAAATTTCACTAATAAAGGGAAAGATTCTGTAACTATTATTGGAAATTATGCCTTATCTTATGTGAAGACAGAAGTCTCAGAAATTAAGGGAAATGTGGTTGTTGTAAATCATACAGATAAATCTAGATTAGAAACAGCACAATTGTTTTGGGATCAAAAGACAAAATATTTTGTTTCTGAGAAAGCATTTGTAATGTATAAAGGAAATGATACAATAATTGGTGTGGGTTTTGAATGTAAAGAAGATTTAAGTAAACATTTGGCAAAAAAGACAACAGGTAGAATAGAAACAAAAGAATAAAATTATGAATAGAATTTGGAAATTTTTTCAGTACGGTTACTTAATAGTAGCTTTAATGTTTTTGGCAAAAGGAGTCTCTCATTGGGATGAAACAGGAAATAAGTCTTACTTATGTTTTGGTTTTGCATTTTTGATTATCTTAGTATTCTTTTTTAAAAGACATTTTAGAAAAAAAGTCGAAAAAAGAAATAACCTAAATAAATAGTTTATTAGTTTCTGAATGGAAATTGAACTTATTATAATATTTTTATCAATTATACTTTCCGCCTTTTTTTCGGGAATGGAAATTGCATTTGTTTCTGCAAATAAACTACACATAGAATTAGAGAAAAAGAGGGAAGGTTTTATTCCTCAGATTTTAAATAGAATTACCCAAAAATCTTCCAAATTTATTACCACGATGTTGGTGGGAAATAACATATCATTAGTAATTTATAGTTACTATATGGGTGAATTTCTGCTTGGAACTTTACCTTTAGAGGCTCTTAATGAATTCTCAATCTTATTAATACAAACTGTAATTTCTACAATTATAATATTGGTAACTGCAGAATTTCTGCCAAAAGCTATTTTTAGAATTTATGCAAATGAAGTGCTTAAGATATTTGCTTTACCTGCTTATATATTTTATGTTTTATTTCATTTCATTTCAGATTTTATTACGGCTATTTCAGATTTTTTTCTTCGTATTTTCTTTAAAACAAGTGCAGATAAACAACAAGTAGCTTTTAGTAAAGAAGAGTTGGGTAATTATATTTTAGAGCAGTTAGAAACAAGTAATGACGGAGATGAGGTAGATTCGGAAATTCAAATTTTTCAAAATGCTTTAGAGTTTCATAACGTAAAGGCAAGAGAGGTAATGGTTCCTAGAACCGAAATTACCGCAGTAGAAATTCATGAAAAAGTAATTAATTTAGAGCGTGTTTTTATAGAAACAGGTTTATCTAAGGTGCTGGTTTATAAATCATCTATGGATGATGTAGTTGGTTATATTAGTGCTTTTGAACTTTTCAAAAAGCCAAAAACTATAAAATCTATTTTACTTTCGGTAGAAATTGTACCAGAATCTATGATGATTAATAATGTTCTAAATATTTTAATGAGGAAACGTAAAAGTGTAGCTGTGGTTGTAGATGAATACGGTGGAACTTCAGGAATGATAACTGTAGAAGATATTGTTGAAGAGTTGTTTGGTGAAATAGAAGATGAACATGATTCGCAAGCATTTTTAGAAGAAAAAATAAATGAAACTACTTTTAATTTTTCTGCAAGATTAGAGGTAGACTATTTAAATGAAGAATACGGATTAAGTATCCCTAAATCTGAAGCCTATGAAACTTTAGGAGGTTTTATTATAGAGCATACAGAAAATATACCAGAAGAGAACGAGATTGTAGATTTAGAAGGTTTTGAAATCACAATTTTGAGTACCAGTGGTGCAAAAATAGTTGTTGTTTCTCTTAAAGTTACAGATTTAGAAGATTCGTAAATAGAATTTCTTTCCTTTTAATAAAAATTACCAAATTACTTACTGTTTAGTTTAAAAAGAGGTTGCAATATTAAAACCCTAATCGTATATTCGCCTCCTAATAAATTTAAATGTATGGCAATTTTATCAAAAATTAGAGAACGTTCAATGTTCTTAATCATCATAATTGGTTTAGCACTTTTTGCTTTTGTATTAGATCCTTCTACTTTAGGAGATTTTTTTAATTCAAGCAAAGTAAATGAGGTAGGAGAAGTTAATGGAGAAGCAATTTCTACCCAAGAATTTGCTCAAGCTTTAGATCAGTATAAGCAACAATCTGGAAGTAAAGTTTCTGAAATGCAAGCAGCAAAAGCTGTTTGGAGTAATATCTTAAGAAAGAAAATTTATAAAAATCAGTTAAACGAAGCAGGAATTACCATTGGTGAGCAAGATGTTTGGAATGAAGTAATAAATACTTCTTCTGTGCAAAATAATCCACAGTTTCAAAATGAGGCAGGTTTGTTTGATGAGTTAAAGTTGAAACAATTTTTAGCCGATACTAAAGAGAATAACAAAGAAATGTGGTCTGCTTGGTCTAATTACATGAACCAAATTAAAGATAATGCAGAAACCAATACCTACAATAAATTAGTTACTGCAGGTTTAGGAGCTTCTTTAAAAGAAGGGGAGACTGAATATTTAATTGAGAATACAAAATTAAGTGGTCAGTTTGTGTATGTGCCTTATAGCAGTGTTGCAGATAGTTTAGTGAGACTTAAGAAGTCTGAAGTAGCATCTTATATTAAAGATAATGAAAATAAGTTTCAAGTAGAAGCTACAAGAGATTTATCTTATGTTAAGTTTGATATTACAGCAACTTCAGAAGATGAGGATGCGATTAAACAAAACGTAGCGAATTTAATAGAAAATGGCGTAGACAGAAATGATGATGCAACAATTGGTTTCAAAAACACTTCAGATTATAAAGAGTTTTTAGCTGAAAATGGTTCTGATATTAATTTAGATTTAGGCTATAAATTTAATGCTTCTATTAACCAAACAATAGCGAATGAAATTTTTGCAGGAAACAAAGGAGATGTTTTTGGTCCTTACAAAGACCAAGGGTTCTTTAAGATTTCTAAAATAACAGAGGTTACTAAAATGCCAGATTCAGTAAAGGCAAGTCATATTTTAATTCCTTTTATTGGTTCGCAAAGAGCTGCACAAAACGTAACAAGAACAAAAGAGCAAGCAGAAAAATTAGCAGACAGTGTTCTTACAGTTGTAAAGAGAAGTAGAAGTAAATTTGCTGCTTTGGCAAAAACTTTATCGTCAGACTTAGGTTCTGGGGCTAAAGGAGGTGATTTAGATTGGTTTAATTATAACTCTATGACACCAGCTTTTAGAGATTATTCTTTTACTAATAAAAAAGGTTCTGTAGGTATTGTAGAAACACCTTTTGGTTACCATGTTATAAGAGTAGATGCTACAAGAAATAATCAAACAGTTTTAAAACTAGCAACTTTTGGAAGTAAAATAGTGCCTTCAGAAGCAACAGAGAGTGATTTCTTTCAGAAAGCAGAACAATTTGCTTTAGCGGTATCTAAAACAGATGATTACAACGAGCTAGCTAAAGAAAATAATTATACCTTAAAATCTGCAGTAGGTTTGAAGGTTTTAGATGAAAATGTACCTGGTTTAGGGAACGAAAGACAAATTGTTTCTTGGGCTTTTAAAGGAGATTCAGATAAAGGAGCTTTTAACCGTTTTGATTTGGAAGGAAGTTATGTTGTTGCTGTAGTAACCTCAAAAACAGAAAAAGGCTTAATGTCGGTTGAAAAAGCAATTAGTCGTGTAAGACCTATTTTATTAAATGAAAAGAAGGCCGTTTTAATTGCAGATAAATTAAAAGGAAGTTCTTTACAAGACATTGCAAAAGCAAACAATACAACGGTAAGAAGTGCAAACAATGTAAATTTAAAAAATTCTTCATTATCTGGTGTTGGTGCAGAACCTAAAGTTGTGGGTGCTATGTATAGTGCAGAGCTAGATAAAGTGTATACCAGTTTGGTAGGTAGTAGAGGAGTGTTTTCTTTTGTTTTGAATAAAAGAGAATTACCAACGGCTTTGCCAAATTACGAAGCAAACAGAAGGAGAATCTCTTCAACTAGAAAAGGTATGACTTCAAAAATATACGAAGCAATTAAAAATGCTTCAGATGTAGAAGATAACAGAGCTAATATGTACGTTTCTAACTAAGACATACTATTCTATTATATAAAAAAATCCGTTCAATCAATGTTGAACGGATTTTTTATGCCTTAATTTTTTAGCTTCACTGCAGTGTGTAACATAAAACATTAGGTTTTATACGTGTAAGTAGAAGTAATAAAAGCTCCTTTAGATACTGTAAAATAGCTTTAAATAATAAACCTTTTTGATTTCTCAAAAAGGTTTATAAATGATTGTTAAATAAGTGTTCAATTTTTTAACCGTTCATAGAGATTAAGAATTCATCATTATTTTTAGAAAATTTAATTCTATCGTTAATAAATTCCATTGCTTCTATAGGGTTCATATCTGCTAAGTATTTACGTAAAACCCACATTCTTTGCACAGTTTTAGCGTCCAGTAATAAATCATCTCTTCTAGTTGAAGATTTGATAAGATCAATTGCAGGATAAATTCTTCTATTAGAAATATTTCTATCTAATTGAAGCTCCATATTCCCTGTTCCTTTAAATTCTTCGAAGATTACTTCGTCCATTTTAGAACCAGTTTCTGTAAGAGCGGTAGCAATAATGGTTAAAGAACCACCATTTTCTATATTTCTTGCAGCACCAAAGAAACGTTTTGGCTTGTGTAATGCATTTGCATCAATACCACCAGAAAGTATTTTACCAGATGCAGGTGCAACGGTATTGTAAGCTCTTGCTAAACGTGTAATAGAATCTAATAAGATAACAACATCATGGCCACATTCTACCAAACGTTTTGCTTTTTCTAAAACAATGTTTGCTACTTTAACATGCTTGTCTGCTGGTTCATCAAAAGTAGATGCAACCACTTCTCCACGCACGTTACGTTTCATATCTGTAACTTCTTCAGGACGCTCATCTATCAGTAAAACAATTTGATATACCTCTGGATGATTTGCTGCAATAGCATTTGCCACATCCTTTAATAACATGGTTTTACCAGTTTTAGGTTGCGCGACAATCATACCACGTTGCCCTTTTCCTAAAGGAGAAAATAAATCGATAATCCTTGTAGATAAAGAACTACCTTTTTCTGCTAAATTGAATTTTTCTTGTGGGAATAATGGTGTTAAGTGCTCAAAAGACACTCTATCTCTAACAATGTTAGGATTTAAACCATTAATTTTTGACACTCTAATTAAAGGAAAGTATTTTTCACCCTCTTTTGGTGGACGAACATTTCCTAATACGGTGTCACCAGTTTTTAAACCAAATAATTTAATCTGAGATTGAGAAACGTAAATATCATCTGGAGACGATAAATAGTTATAATCTGAAGAGCGCAAGAAACCATAGCCATCAGGCATCATTTCTAAAACACCTTCGCTCTCTATAATACCATCAAACTCAAAATCTGGATCTTTATACCTGTTTGTAGACTTGTTGCCATTACTTCTACTATTATTGGCTTTGTCTCTATTTTGGTTATTGTTTTTATTTTTATTGCTTTGTGGTGGGTTGTTTCTGTTTTGTTGCGGTTTATTAGGTTGATTTGCAGGTTTTTGTTCTTGCTTTTCTTCCTTTGGCTTAGAAACTACTTCGTTCTTTTGCTCATTAACTGGAGCATCCTTTTTTATAAGAGGTTTTCTTGGTCTTGGATTAGGTTTTGTTCTTTCAGTTACGATAGGTTCAACTTTTGCTATTTCAACCGTAGGTTCCTCAATAATTTGAGGTTTTTCTGCATCTACCGGTCTTGCAATCGTTTGAGAATTTTTAATAACACGTTTTCTTTTTGGCTTTTCTGTTTTTATAGGCTCCTCTTTTTTAGGAGCTACCAATGTTTTTTCTGCTTTAGAAGGGTCTGCAGCCTGCGTGTCTAAGATTTGATATACTAAGTCTAGTTTTTTTAATTGGCTTATTTTAGCAACGCCAATAGATTTAGCTACAACTTGCAGCTCGGCAAGAGTTTTTGCCTTCAGTTCCGATATTTCGAACATTATAAAATTATTAAGTTAAATATGAATCTTAATTTTGTAAGATTTCTATGGTTTTTTTTGAATGTGGCAATTAAGTATAGTTCTACAAAAAAGCTTTTGTGTAATTAATGTTAAACAAATATATACATTTTTTTTTAGTTAAGGATTTTCTTTTTAAAAAAGAATGTTCTACTTTTGTGATATTAGAAACACCAAATGATTCAAAGGATTCAAACAGTATATTTATTATTGACTTCTATTATTTCTATAGTTATAATTTTTGTTTTTAATTTGTGGAAATCTACTGATAAAAGTGTTTTTGCTTTAGATTTGTTAAGCAGTGATGTCAGCTTATTAAAAGCGATTCCTGTTTTGTTTTTAATATCGGCAGCTTTAGCCTTTGTAGCAATTTTTCTTTTTAAGAATAGAAAACTACAATTTGTTATCGGTCGATTAACAATTTTGATAAACCTTATTTTATTAGGATTATTGATTTATGTATCTCTAACTTTACCTGGAGAAGCTGCGGTTTCGGAGAAAGGTATTGGGATGTTTGTACCAATTTTAGCGGTTTTGCTTCTTGTTTTGGCAAATAAAGCTATTAAAAAGGATGAAGATCTTGTAAAATCTGTAGATAGATTGCGATAATACTAACATCTTAGTATATTTAGTGCGAAAAAAAACCGAGATTTATCTCGGTTTTTTATTTTTTAGAATAAAACGATTTTATCCACGTTTTGCCAATTCTATAATTTCTAAATTTTTAATTTCACCGTTTTCTAATTGAAATCGTAGCATGGTTCTTATCTTATGAAATCCGTGGTTTCCTGCGGCACCTGGGTTTAAGTGCAGTAGATTTAGTTTTTTATCATAGTGTACCTTTAAAATATGAGAATGACCAGAAATGAAAATTTTAGGCGGATTTGCATGAATTTCTTCTTTAATTCTTCTGTAATAATTATTTGGATAACCACCAATATGTGTCATCCAAACACTTGTTTTTTCTACTTCAAACTTTAAATCCAAAGGAAATTCTGCTCTTGCATATTGATCATCAATATTACCATACACTGCTCGTAAAGGTTTTAGTTTCTTTATCGTATCCGTTACATTTAAGTCTCCAATATCTCCTACATGCCAAACTTCATCTGCTTGTTTTACAAACTTTAAAATTTGTGCATCTATAAAACTATGCGTGTCCGATAATAATAATATGTTTTTCATTAAAAGCAGTGAGAAAAGTTTAATGTCTCTTCGAGTTTCAAAAATACTAATAACAAAATAAATTCCGTAATTTTACAGCCCACAAAAAATAATTTTATTGAGATATTTTATAGAACTTTCTTATAACGGAAAAAAATACCACGGTTGGCAGATTCAACCAGATGTAATATCCATACAAGAAAAATTAAACTTAGCGGTAAGTACAATTTTGCAAGATAAAATTGAAGTTGTGGGTGCAGGAAGAACAGATACAGGTGTTCATGCATCTCAAATGTTTGCACATTTTGATTCAGATATAGAAATAGAGGCAGAAGTTGTGCATAAGCTAAATTCAATTTTACCGAACGATATTACCGTACATAAAGTGTTTTTGGTAGCAGACGATTATCATGCCAGATTTCATGCAGAAAGTAGAAGTTATGAGTACCGTATTTGGTTGGGTAGAAATCCGTTTTTATTAGATTTTTCTTGGCAAATTCATTCTCAAAAGCTAGACCTTTCTAAAATGAATGAAGCGGCACAACTCCTTTTAGAATATGAAGATTTTCAGACCTTTTCTAAGGTAAAAACAGATGTTTATACTTTTAATTGTGATGTAACACAGGCATTTTGGAAACAAGAAGGAAATTTACTAACCTTTCATATTTCTGCAAACAGATTTTTAAGAAATATGGTAAGAGCCATTGTAGGTACGCTGGTAGATGTTGGTTTGGATAAAATTTCAATAAACGAATTTAGAGATATTATAGAAAGTAAAAGTAGAGGCAATGCAGGATTATCTGTCCCGGCAAAAGGATTATTTTTAACGCACATAAAATATTAGATTTTGGCAAATAAGACAGGAAATGCTTTTGATATGGAAATCTTTTTAAGACTCATGAGTTTTGCTAAGAAGTATAGACGCAATTTTATAATAGCGTCCATTTCCACCATCCTATTGTCTGGGGTGGCTTTGTTAACTCCTATTATTCTTAAAGATACTGTAGATGTATATATTGCAAATAAAGATACTGAAGGGTTAATTCATAGTATTTTATTAATGTTTGGAGTTTTAATGATTGAGGTGGTCTTAAGATTTACTTTTATTTACTACGCCAATTGGGTTGGACAACATATTATTAGAGATATAAGAGCTAAAATATTTAGACATATTCTGCAGTTTAGAATGTCTTATTTTGATAAGAACTCTGTTGGTAAATTAGTAACCAGGGTGGTTTCAGATATTGAAACAATTGCAGCTTTTTTTAGTAGTGGTGTGTTTACCATTGTAAGTGATGTTTTACAAATGTTCGCGGTTATTATTGTCATGTTTTTTATCAATTGGAAATTGGCGTTTATAGCCATTGCCGTTCTGCCAATTCTATTGTATGCTACAAAAGTTTTTCAAAAAGCAATAAAAGCAACGTTTCAGGAAGTTAGAAATCAGGTTGCAAATTTAAACGGCTTTGTGCAAGAAAGAGTTACAGGAATGAAAATTGTACAACTCTTTAACAGAGAAAAAATTGAATATGAAAATTTTAAAGATATTAATAACAAGCATAAAGAGGCGTTTGTGAAAACTATCTGGTACTTTTCTATCTTTTTTCCTATTGCAGAAATTTTATCTTCTGTTGGTATTGGCTTAGTGGTTTGGTTTGGAAGTAAGCAAGTAATTACAGGGGAGGTGCCGGGTCCGGGAACTGTAATGGCTTTTGTTCAAATGGCACAAATGTTATTTAGACCCTTAAGACAGATTGCAGATAAATTCAATCAGTTACAAATGGGTATTGTTTCTGGAGAACGTGTTTTTAAAATTATTGATACGGATAGTGCTATTTCTAAAAACGGAACCTTAGAAGCAAAAAATTTAAAAGGAGAAATCAATTTTAAAGAAGTTCGTTTTAGTTATATCGAAGGAGAAGAAGTTTTAAAAGGAATAAATTTAAATGTTAAAAGCGGACAAACAGTAGCTATTGTCGGTGCAACGGGTGCAGGAAAATCGACAATTATTAATCTGTTAAATCGTTTTTATGAGATAGATAGTGGTACTATTTGTATTGATGAAATTGCTATTGATACCTATAAGTTAGAAAGTTTAAGAACGCAGGTTGCCGTTGTTTTACAAGATGTTTTCTTGTTTTCAGATTCAATTCTAAATAATATTACTTTAAAAGATACCACTGTATCTAAGGATGCAGTAGTGGAGGCAGCAAAACAAATTGGAATTCACGATTTTATTATGACACTTCCGGGAGGGTATGATTATAATGTAAAAGAAAGAGGTGTAATGCTTTCTTCGGGGCAAAGACAATTAATTGCCTTTTTAAGAGCATACGTTAGCAAGCCAAGTATTTTAATTTTAGATGAAGCTACGTCTTCTGTAGATGCATACTCAGAAAAAATGATCCAACATGCCACAGAGACCATTACAAAAGGCAGAACATCTATTGTAATTGCCCACAGATTGGCAACCATTAAGCAAGCAGATAAAATTATTGTAATGGATAAAGGTTTAATTGTAGAAGAAGGTACCCATGCTGAATTATTAGTTAAAGAGGGCGGCTATTATAAGAACCTCTATGACAAGCAGTTTAGTTTAGAGATAGCCTCTTAATGAGATATGCATTTATTACATTAAGTCTTTTCGCAGTTTCTCGTTTAGTTCTTTAAAATCTGTATACAGTTCAAAACCACCATCTTTAATATAAGAAATTTCGCCAGTTTCTTCAGAAACTAACAAACAAACTGCATCTGTTTTTTCAGAAACACCTATTGCTGCTCTGTGTCTTAGACCAAATCTTGATGGAATTTTTATACTATCAGAAATTGGTAATACAACTCTGGTTGCCACAATATAATTGTCCCTAATAATTAAGGCACCGTCATGTAATGGGCTATTTTTATAAAAAACACTTTCTAGTAATGCCTCATTTAAAAGTGCATTCATTTTGTCTCCAGTACTTATTAGGAAATCTAAACTATTTGTTCTTTCAATAACAATTAAAACACCTGTCTTCGTTTTGGCCATTTTTTTACAAGCTCCTAAAATAGTTTCAGTATCTATATCTGAACCTATTTCTGTCTGTAAAAATTTCAACTGTTTTAGAAAGTTTCTCTTATTGGTAAAGTTTGTAGTACCAATCATTAACAAGAACTTTCTTATTTCTTGCTGAAATACAATAATAAGTGCAATAACACCACCAGATAATAAATAGCCTAAAATACCACTTAGCATTTCCATTTTTAAGGCTTGTGTAATTTGCCATATTAAGAAAATAAAGGCAATACCTATCACAATGTTAATGGCAACGGTACCTTTTAAAAGTTTATAAATATAAAAGAGTAGTGTTGCCACTAATAAAATATCTAAAATATCTAATAATGAAAATTCAATAAAATCGAACATAGAAAACAGATGGATTTTGGGCTAAATTACTAATAAATAATTTGAAGCACAATATCAATTATTTATTAAGACTCTATTCGTAAGAACTTTTAGAGAATAAAAAAAAATCATTTAATTTTATGTACAATTTTAACAGCTTCTACCGCTTCTTTTACATCATGTACTCTTAAAATATTAGCGCCATTTAGTAAGGCAATTGTATTTGCAGAGGTGGTTGCGTTTAATGCCTCTTGTGCAGAAATATCTAATGTTTTATACAGCATAGATTTTCTTGAAACCCCTGTTAAAATAGGTGCATCTAAACTTTTAAAAAGGGCTAAGTTTTTTAAAAGTTCAAAATTATGATCAATAGTTTTTCCAAATCCGAAACCAACATCTATAACAACATCATTTAGTTTTAGTTGACGTAATTGATGTATTTGAGCTGCAAAAAAAGAAATAATTTCTTTGGTTACATTCTCATAAACTGGATTTTGCTGCATGTTTTGCGGAGTGCCTAACATGTGCATTAGAATATAAGGAACCTGTAATTTTGAAACCGTAGCAAACATATTATCATCCATTTTTCCGCCAGAAATATCATTAATAAGTGCTGCACCGGCGTTTATGGTTTCTTTGGCTACTTTGCTTCTAAAAGTATCTACAGAGATAATAATTTCTGGAAAATGTTGCAGTAATAAATTAATTACCGGAAGACTTCTTTTAAGTTCTTCTTCCTCAGAAATATGTTGCGCGCCAGGTCTAGAAGAATAGGCACCAACATCTATAAAAGTTGCGCCATCTAAGAGCATTTTTTCAACTTGATTTAAAATCTCAGATTCGTTTTTGTATTTACCGCCGTCATAGAAAGAATCTGGGGTAATATTTAAAATTCCCATCACTTTTGGTGATGAAAGATCAACTAAGTTCCCTTTACAATTTATAGTCATTTTAACGCACTACTTTATTTATTACATGTGCAATTTTAGGCGCTTTGTATGCATCCATTTTTTGCATTAATTCTTTTACAGAGGCGGCTACTAGCAATAGACTTCTACCTGAGGGTTTTAAATATCCTTCTTCCACCATTTTATCTAATTGCAATAAAACGGCATCAAAAAACCCATTTACATTTAAAAGGCCTATTGGCTTTTGCTCAATTTGCAGTTGTCCTAAAGTTAAAGCTTCGAAGAGTTCATCTAAGGTACCAAAACCACCAGGAAGTGTAATGTAACCATCTACCAATTTACTCATGATTACTTTACGCTCGCTCATTTTTTTGCAGACAATCATTTCCTCTACACCAGCGTGTACCACTTCTTCTTTTTCTAATAATTTTGGAATAACACCAATTACCTCTCCGTTTTGCGCAAGAATGGTGTCTGCAAGCATCCCCATCATTCCTATTTTACCACCGCCATAAACCAAACCAATTTTATTTTCTACAAAATAATTTCCTAATGCTACTGCAGTTTCCTTATAGATAGGGCTAAAACCTAAACTAGATCCACAAAAAACAACGATTTTCTTCAATGTATTGAGTTTTAAAATTCTTTTGTAAAAATAAATGAAAAGCATATAGGATTTAGTATTTTTGAAGAAATACTTTTTAACAAGAGAAAATGCAAGATACTTCAAAACAATATGATGCGGTTATAAACGAATGTAGAAGTTTGTACATAAAAAAAATGTCTGATTATGGTTCTGCGTGGCGTATTTTACGTTTACCATCACTAACCGATCAAATATTTATAAAAGCGCAAAGAATTAGACAATTGCAAGAAAATGTGGTTAGAAAAGTAGATGAAGGAGAGAAATCTGAATTTATTGGAATTATTAACTACTCCATTATGGCGCTAATTCAGTTAGAGAGCGGTGTTGTAGAAACTCCTGATTTGAATACAGAAGAAGCAACTATTTTGTACGATAAGCATAGTAAAATTACGAAAGAATTAATGTTAAACAAAAATCATGATTATGGCGAGGTTTGGAGAGAAATGCGTGTTTCTAGTTTGACAGATTTAATTCTTCAAAAATTATTAAGAGTAAAGTCTATTGAAGATAACAAAGGAAAAACAATTGTTTCTGAAGGGATTGATGCAAATTACCAAGACATGATTAATTATGCTGCTTTTGCAATGATACATTTAGATACGTAGGTTACAAATTATCTAACTAATTTTAAATAAAGTAAATTTCTGTATAAAATGATATTAAAATTAATCACTCAAATTTCAAGAATATTAGTTGGAGCCTTATTTATTTTTTCAGGATTTGTTAAGCTAGTAGATCCGATAGGTTCTGAATATAAGTTTCAAGAATATTTTTCTGAGAGTGTTTTAAATATGGAATTTTTAATTCCGTATGCATTGCTATTTGCAATTGTTTTAATTGTTGCAGAAATACTTTTGGGAGTCATGATTTTAATTGGTTATAAATCAAAACTTACAGTTTGGAGTTTGCTAATTATTACTACCATATTTTTATTTTTAACTTGGTATTCTGCCTATTATAATAAAGTAACAGATTGTGGTTGTTTTGGCGATGCTATTAAATTAACACCTTGGGAAACCTTCTATAAGAATGTTGTTTTAATTGGCTTGATTATTATTATGCTAGTAAATGTAACATTTATAAAACCTCTTTTTAAAGGTAAAATCACCAAGGTAATTACCTTTTTATCTTTGGCCTCTTTCTTATTTATTGTGCAACATGTTTTAACACATTTGCCACTAATTGATTTTAGAGCCTATGCAGTTGGTAAGAATTTGCAAGAAGGAATGCTGTATCCAGCAGATGGTTCTATACCGCCAGTGCATGATTTTATGCTTGAAGGTGTGCAACAAGATTTAGCTCCCATACTTTTAGAAAAAGAAAAAGTAATGCTGGTTGTTATCTATAACTTAGATAAATCTGATACAAACGGATTTCCTGCAATGAAAGAAGCATCAGAAAAGGCAATAGCAAAAGGGTATACGGTTTATGGAGTTTCGGCTTCTTTTTCAGATGATTTATTAGTAGCCCAAAAAAAGTACAACTTGCCTTTTGATTTCCTTTTTTGTGATGAAACTACATTGAAGACAATGATTAGAGCTAACCCTGGAATCATCATTTTAAATAAAGGAACCGTTACTCAGAAGAAGAATTGGATAGATATTGAAGATTTAGAATTATAAATTTCTAAATTAGTCTATCTTATTTTTTTTACGTTTTTGTGCTATCTGAGTAAGCTTTAGACCTGTTTCTTTTTTGAAAAACAAGTGTTTCGGACTTCCAATAATTTGAGCAGTATAAATACCTGTATGTCCAGAAAACAAATAAGAGGTAGTGCATGCAAGCGCTATAAAAACACCAGATTCTATTCCGAATAATTCAATCCCCATTATTGTACAAGCAATAGGTGTGTTTGTTGCTCCAGCAAAAACGGCAACAAAGCCCATTCCTGCCAACAATGGCATTGGTAAGGGGATAAACCAGATTAGAACATTTCCTAAAGTAGCACCAATAAAAAACAAAGGAGTTACTTCTCCCCCTTTAAAACCAGCACCTAGTGTAAAAGAAGTCAGTAGTATTTTTAGGAAGAAATCATAAGAATTTAAATCAATATTAAAAGCATCTATAATAGTGGGTACCCCAAGACCTATGTATTTTGTAGTTCCCATAAGATATACACTAACTGCAATAACAACACCGCCAATTACAGGTCGTAAAGGTGGGTATTGAATGTATTTTTTGAATAAATTACTCCAAAAATGTGTAGATTTTGAAAATAGCATACTTACCAATCCAAAAATAATACCCGCCAATAAAGACCATAAAACAGTAGCTGGTGTGAGGTCTGTAACAGTAGAAATAGTATACTGTGTATGATGAGAAATTTGCCAAATATCACAAAAATAGTTTGCAAAAATAGCTGCTAGAAAGCTAGGTATTATCGCATCAAACTTTATTCTGCCAATAATCATTACTTCCAACGCAAAAATAGCACCTGCTAAAGGAGTTCCAAAAACAGATGAAAAACCTGCGCTAATTCCTGCAATTAATATAATTTTTCGATCTATGTTAGAGAGTTTAAAAATCTTTGTAAACTGATCTGCTATAGCACCACCAATTTGCACAGCAGTACCTTCACGTCCTGCAGAGCCGCCAAACAAATGTGTAAGAATGGTTCCAATAAATACTAATGGCGCCATTTTAAAAGGAATTACTTTTTTTGGAGTATGATATTCATCAATCAATAAGTTATTTCCTTTCACAACACTTTCACCAAAATAATGATAAGACAGACCAATGATAAGACCAGCAATGGGCAGTAATGCAATAATCCACACATTTGCTTCTCTATAGTTGGTAGCCCATTCTAAAGACCATAAAAATACAGCAGATGCACTGCCGGCAAATGCGCCTATAAGTAAACATATAAAAGTCCATTTTAAAAGAAAAAGCAATGAAAAGCGCTGCTCAAATGAAAGGAAGAAATTTTTAATAGTACTCATATATTTTAAGATCCTCTTGAAGAAAGTTTTTTTAGATAAAATCTTTCACAGAATATTTCAGTAAGTCTTTAATTTACTTTCTCCGGCAAAAATAAACAAATAAAAACTAAGAGAATATTTGTTTAAAAAGATCATTTTTAAAACAAATTTATTGCTGTTTAATATTTTGTTGTAACTTGTTTCAAAATGAAAACAATGAACGAATTTGTTACCTACACGTCAGCAGAAAATTACGCAATTATTACTATTAATAATGGAAAGGCAAATGCCATTTCGCATGAAGTTATAGCTGGTTTAAATGCTTGTTTAGATGCTGCAGAAGCAGAGAATAAAGTAGTTATTTTAACAGGTAAATCTGGTATTTTTTCTGCAGGATTCGATTTGAAAGTAATGACAGTGTCACCTGAATCTGCTAAAGAATTAGTTACAAAAGGTTCTAAGCTATCATTAAGAATGTTGTCTTTTCCGCAGCCTATTATTGTAGCTTGCTCTGGCCATGCGATAGCTAAAGGTGCCTTCTTATTACTTTCTGCAGATTATAGAATTGGTGTAGAAGGTGATTTTAAAATTGGTTTAAATGAGGTAATGATTGGTATGACCATGCACAACGCAGGTATTGCCATTGCAAAAGCACGTTTGTCTGAGGTATATTTAAATAGAAGCGTAAACAATGCAGAAATTTACAGTTCTAAACAAGCAGTAACTGCTGGTTTTTTAGATAGTATTGTTTCAGAAGATCAGTTATTACCAGCTGCTATTAAAGTTGCAGAAATGTTTGCGAAGCTAAATAAAAAGGCACACGCAGAAACAAAATTAAAAGTTAGAAAATTACATCTAGAAGCGTTAGAAAATGCAATTTATTTAGATTTAAAAGGAAATATTTCTATTAATCCTTCATAGTTTTAATAGTTAATGCTTTTCAAAAACCATGATTCCCGCTTTTATTTCTATATCTAAATGATTTTTTCTTGGTGTTAATGGACAAGAATATTTGTCATTATAAGCGCAATAAGGATTGTATGTATTATTGAAATTTAATTCAATAGTTCCGTCTCTATTCTCACTAGTGGTCATCACATCCATATAGCGTCCGCCGCCGTAAGATTCATTGCTAGAAGTAGCATCTGTAAATGGTAAGAATAAGTAGTCTTTGTATTTTTCGTCGCGCAAGTCATCCTGACTTCGGTAAATTGTGAGTTCGCAAGCTTTTCCTTTTAAAGTAAAATTAAGAGTACCGTATTCTTTGTACAAAGGTTTTCTGTCTGTGGTAGTAGCCATTTCAAAAGTGGGTGCATTTGCTATTTTTACCAATGTTGCAATAACGATAAATGTCGAATCTACCGGAAAGAAATCTAACCCTTTAAACCCTTTTAAATCTTTCTTTTTTAGAGGAGATTTAGAGGCATCTTTATAACTAGCATTTAGTTTTTGCTGATACTCAGTTTTTCCTAATAAGGCTCTTTTTCCTTGAGAGTTGCAAGAACACAGAACAGACATAAGGCAAAGTACTATTAGTTTTTTTTTCATTTTTTTCAATTTGGAAAAGTATAATATTCAATTTTTACAAATCTAATTGCATTCCTTCAAAAGCAAACTTAAAACCTAGTTTTTCAACATTCATTTTTTCTTTTGATGTATTTTGAAGTGCAGGATTTGTATGGTTAAAATGAATAAAGAATATTTTATTTTTTGTAGCTTTATTTGCTTCTTTAAATATCTGAAGGGTTTCTTCTATAAAAGGATGCGGAATTTCAGACATTGGTCTCTTGATTTCTCCATCTTTAAAAAACGTTGCATCTAAAAAAGCGTAATCTACTTTTTTAACTTCTGCTATTATATTTTTTTGCCACTTTTCCCATTTATTAATATCTGGAATAAACAACGCGGTTTTATTTTTACCTTCAATTTTATAGCCAACCGTTTCAGAATACTCATCTCTGTGAGGTACTAAAAAAGGCGTAACCTTAAGATTTTGGTTTAAGGTAATTGTTGAATCGTTTTGTAAATTTTCAAATACAATATTTTCTAATTTTACTAACTGTTTCCAAGGGCCGTTTTTGCTTAAGTATGTTTTCATTTTTGGCATAACAAAAACCTTTGTTCCTTGCCTTCCTAAAGCTTCTCTGCCAAAATACATTAAGCCGGTATAGTGCCCAATATGTGCATGTGTTAGAAAAACACCATCTATTAAAGTATTGGTTTTTAAATGATTTTGCTCTAAATATGCTAATTGAGTGGCAATATCTGGCGTAGCTTCAAACAGCCATTTTTGCTTATTTTTTATATCCACCAAACCTAAAGAAACTACTTTTTGCTTTTTATAAGTGCCATTATAAAAATTAGCACAACACTCTTTCTGGCAACCAATATGGGGGTATCCGGCATCTTGCGCTATTCCTAAAACTGTAATATATTGTTTAGATTCTTTTTTATTTTCAACTATTCTTGTTTCTTTATTGCAAGAGATCAGAGAAATAAAAAAAAGAAGTAGTAGTTGTTTCATCGTAAAATTTTAGAATTTAAAGATAAAAAAAAGCATCAAATTAAATTGATGCTTTTCATTTTAATAAATACTATCTTTTATAATTTCATTCTCCAGCCATATGGGTCCTCAGATTTATTCGTCTGAATATCCGTAATTGTTTTCTTTAATAGGCTAGCAAAAGAGTTGTCTAAATTGGGTAAATCATAATCTTTTTCTTTGTAACCAAAGCCAGATATTGGAGAAATCACAGCAGCAGTTCCTGTACCAAACATTTCCTTTAAACTTCCGGATTGCGCCGCAGCAACAACTTCTGAAACAGAAATTTTTCTTACTTCAACATCAATTTTTAAATCTTCAGCAATTTTAATGATACTCTTACGTGTAATTCCGTCTAATATCCGATCGTTCGTAGGGCTTGTAATTAACGTATCATTAATTCTAATAAAGATATTCATTGCTCCAGCTTCTTCAATATACTCGTGTGTATTGTCATCTGTCCAGATTACTTGATCATATCCTTTTTCAATGGCTAATTGCGTTGGATAAAACTGAGCGGCATAATTACCACCTGCTTTTGCAAAACCAACACCACCATTTGCAGCACGTGCATATTTTTCTTCAATTAAAACTTTTACTTTACCTGCAAAGTAAGCTCCAGAAGGCGCTGTACAAATTATAAATTTATATTCATTTGCAGGAGAGGCATGGAAACCGTTTCCAGAAGCAAACATAAAAGGTCTAATATAAAGAGAGCTTCCTTCATTTGTAGGAATCCAGGCTTCATCAACTTTCAATAATTGCTTTAAACCATTCATGAAAATTTCTTCAGGAATTTGAGGAATTACCAAACGCTCTGCAGATTTATTTAAGCGTTTACAGTTCTCTAATGGTCTAAATAGTAATGTATTTCCATCAGCATCTTTGTATGCTTTCATTCCTTCGAAAATAGACTGTCCATAATGAAAAATCTTAGCAGAAGGGTCTAAAGTAATTGGTGCATACGCCTCAATAATTGGAGTTTGCCAAGCACCATCTTTGAAAGTACATGTTAACATGTGGTCAGAAAAAACACTGCCAAAAGGTAAATTGTTAAAATCTACACTTTCTATTTTAGATGTTTCTATATGTTTGATTTCTATATTAGAATTCATAATTATAAGGATTATTTTTCAGAGCAAATGTACATAATTTATTCATCCGAAGAGATATAAAGACGGTCGGTTTGATGTTAAAATCCTTATATTTGTTTACGAAGGATTAAAATATAGAATATGAAATTTGCAATTAAGTTTTGTGCAGTAGTATTGTTGTTTTTTGTGGCATGCAAACAAGGTGTTAAACAAAATAAAATAGAAATAAGTAAGGTTCAAGAGTTGACATTTGTTTCTTATGGAGATAAAATTTCTAATGATAAAGTAGTTACCGCAAAAGAAATGTTGATTAAATTTGAAGACATGATTGTTGGCGATACTATAAATATAAAATTTACTTCAGAAATTAAGGAAGTTTGTGCTGCCAAAGGATGTTGGATGAAACTACCTTTGACAGAAGAAAAAGAAGCAATGGTTCGTTTTAAGAATTATGGCTTTTTTATGCCTTTAGATTCTAAAGGGAAAGAGGTTGTTTTAGAAGGGAAAGCATTCGTACAGATTACATCAGTAGCAGAATTAAAGCATTATGCAAAAGATGCAGGAAAAAGTAAAGGGGAAATTGCTGCAATTACAACTTCGAAAAAGGAGTTTTCATTTGAAGCAAATGGAGTTTTATTAAAAGTAAAATAACCATAGATTTCGATTTAATACAATATAAAAATTATAAAAAAAACACAAGCAGTTTGAAAAGAGAAATTTTAGTAACTTCAGATGGTTCTACAACCATACATTTACCAGAGCTAGACGAACAATATCACTCTAAAAATGGTTCGATTAATGAAACATACCATGTTTTTATAAACAGTGGATTGAAATTAGTTTCCTCTGAAAAGGTTGCAATATTAGAAATTGGCTTTGGTACTGGTTTAAATTCTTTTATTACCTATTTAGAAGGTAAAAGAGTTATTGATTATGTGGGTGTAGAAGCATATCCTGTTACTGCTGAAGAGGTTGAGAAGATGAATTTTATTTCAGTATTAAAAGCAGAGAAAGATAGTGCTGTTTTTGAAAAAATGCATGCTATTTCCTGGGGAGAAAAACATCAGATTTCAGAAACATTTTCTTTGTTAAAAAGAAAACAACTGTTTGAAAATATTGAAGATGAAGATGCATTTAATCTAATATATTTTGATGCATTTGGTGCTCGAGTGCAACCCGAACTTTGGTCTGAAGAGATTTTTAGAAAAATGTTTAATGCTTTAAAAGAGAATGGAATTTTAGTAACCTATTCTGCAAAAGGAAGCGTAAGAAGAGCAATGCAAGCAGTTGGTTTTACTGTAGAACGTTTGCCTGGCCCTCCAGGAAAAAGAGAAATGCTTAGAGCTATTAAGAAGTAGTACATAGTTTTTGCATAGTTTGCATTAAAAGAAAAGTCAAGTTTACTTAGAGTAATTAAGCTTGTTTTGAACGAACCATCAATTAAAAATAAATAAAAATGCAATTCAGAAGAAAGTTTGGTAGAAAAAAAGAATCAAAACCAACAAAAGGACTTTTTTTAATTTTATTACTAGTGGTTGCTGTTATTTTGTGGTACAAAATGGAAGGTATTTTAGACAGTTTATTTTAAAGCTTAAAAGAATAAAGATGGCTATTGTGAAAACAGAAAAAATTATTTTAGGTATTGATCCTGGTACTACAATTATGGGCTTTGGACTTATAAAGGTTGTTGGAAAGAAGATGGAATTTATTCAAATGAATGAATTAATGTTGAAAAAATATGACGATCACTATCTAAAACTAAAACTAATTTTTGAGAGAACGATAGAATTAATAGATACTTATAACCCTGATGAAATTGCTATTGAAGCTCCATTTTTTGGCAAAAATGTACAATCTATGTTGAAGTTAGGAAGAGCTCAAGGAGTTGCAATGGCAGCAGGTTTATCACGTGAAATACCAATTACAGAATATTTACCGAAGAAAATTAAAATGGCAGTTACAGGAAATGGTAATGCTAGTAAAGAGCAGGTTGCTTTGATGTTAAAATCGCTCTTAAATCTAAAAACACTTCCAAAAAATCTAGATGCAACAGATGGTCTAGCCGCAGCTGTTTGTCATTTCTATAACTCAGGAAAAGTTGTTGGAGGAAAAAATTACACAGGCTGGGCTAGTTTTGTGAAAGATAATCCTTCGAAAATTAAATAGCTTAGAAAAAGACACAAATTCATAACCGATAACCTATAACTAATTTGTCCGGAATATATATTCACATACCATTTTGCAAGCAAGCATGTTTTTATTGCGATTTCCATTTCTCTACTTCGTTAAAGAAAAAAGAAGATATGATTGTGTCTTTAGTAAGAGAAATTGAACTAAGAAAAGACGAGTTAGAAGACAAAATTATAGAAACTATTTATTTTGGCGGAGGAACACCTTCTGTTTTAAATACTGAAGAAATTCAAGTATTGATAGCTGCAGTATATGCAAATTTTGAGGTTATAGAAAATCCAGAAATAACGCTAGAGGCAAATCCTGATGATTTGTCTGAAGAGAAGATAATTGAGCTTTCTAAAAGTTTAATTAACCGCTTAAGTATCGGTGTTCAATCTTTTTTTGAGAAAGATTTAAAACTAATGAATCGTGCGCACAATTCAGAAGAAGCAAAGAAATCTTTGTCTTTTGCAGCACGTTATTTTGATAATATTTCTTTAGACTTAATATACGGAATTCCGTATTGCACAAACGAAGAATGGTTGGTTAATATTCAAACAGCATTAAGTTTTGGTATTCCACATATTAGTAGTTATGCTTTAGTGGTAGAGCCAAAAACAGCTTTAGAAGCTTTAATAGCGAAAGGAAAAATTAAAAGTGTTTCTGATTATAAAGTTCAAGAGCAGTTTCAAATGCTAACTGAAGAGTTGGACAAAGCTGGGTATATACATTATGAATTATCTAGCTTCGGAAAAGAGGGCTTTTTCAGTAAAAACAATACTGCTTATTGGTTTGGGAAACCTTATTTAGGAATTGGTCCATCTGCGCACTCCTTCGATGGAAAACAACGCAGCTGGAATGTTAAAAACAATACGAAGTATATAAAATCGATACAAGAGAATATAGTTCCTATAGAAAGAGAGACCTTGTCTACAGCAGATCGATACAATGAATATATTATGACTGGTTTAAGAACTATGTGGGGTGTTTCGTTGAATGAAATTGAAAATAACTTTGGAGTAAAATATGCTGAATATATTAGGAATCAATCTAAAAAACATATTGAAGAGGGTCTGTTATCTAATAAAAATGGAGTTTTAAAAACTAGAGAAAAAGGGAGGTTTTTGGTAGACGGAATTGCTTCTGATCTTTTTATGTTAAACTAATTCAAGTTCCTTTTCTAATTTTTATAAATCTTTGAACACTTTTTTATTTAATAACTTATATTTGAATCTATTTCAGTAAAATATTAAAATAATTTTAGCCTACATGAAAGCAATTATAGAATACAATTCTAGAAAAATTACAATAGATGTTTCTAAACCTTTAGATGTTTCTATTGCCATAGATGCATCAAGAAAAAACGTAAATGCTTGGTATTTAGGTGAGCCAGAGATATTTCCAGAGAATATTGATGGTGAATTAGTGAAGGTTTCTGAAGGTGCTGTTATAAACTTTAATAACATTCATTTTAACCCGCATGCACACATAACACATACAGAATGTGTGGGTCATATTACAGAAGAGGTACATTCTGTAAATCAGAATTTAAAACATTATTTCTTTGTTTCCGAGGTGGTTACAGTTGCACCAGAAAGTAGAGGAGAAGATTTTGTAATTTCTGAAAAACAATTAAAAACAGCGTTAAGAAACAAAAAAAGAGATGCTATTATAATTAGAACATTGCCTAATTTAAAGGATAAAAAGACGATGCAATACTCGAATACTAATCCGCCATACTTGCTGGAGGAAGCAGCTGTTTATTTGCGCGAAAAAGGAATAAAACACCTATTGATTGATTTGCCTTCTGTAGATAAAGAAAAAGATAACGGAAAGTTATTAGCACACAATGCTTTTTGGAACACGACTGGCGAAGTTCGATTAGATGCAACGATTACAGAATTCATCTATGTACCAAATTCGGTAGAAGATGGTGAGTATTTATTAAATTTAATGATTGCACCTTTTGAAAATGACGCAACACCTAGTAAGCCTATTTTATATAAAATTATAAAATAAATTTATGCGAAAAATCTTCCATAAAAAAAGATTTTTAATTGGGATTAGTATCCTACTATTGGTGCTGATTTATAAGGTCTCTTATGCCGATATTTCTCTAGAAGAATTAAAAAAGGAATATGCAAATGAACAATCAGAGTTTGTAGAAATTAATGGAATGCAGGTGCATTATAGAGATGAAGGTAATGGCTTTCCAATTGTTTTAATGCATGGTACAGCAGCTTCTTTACATACGTATGATGCTTGGACAAAACAACTCTCCAAAGAATATCGAGTTATTAGATTAGATTTACCTGCCTTTGGATTAACAGGTCCAAACAAGAATGCAGATTACTCCATAGAGAGTTATACAAAGTTTTTATCTCAATTTTTAGAAAAAATAAAGGTTGATAAATTTTATCTTGCAGGAAATTCTTTAGGAGGAAATATTGCTTGGAATTATGCTGCAGAATACCCAGAGAAAGTGCTTAAACTTATTTTAATAGATGCCAGTGGTTTGCCAACCTTTACCCCACAGCCACCAATTTTTAAAATGGCAAAAACACCAATCTTAAATTCGTTGTTTTTGTACATCACACCCAAGTTTATTATTAGAAAAAATATAGAGCAAGTATATGCTGATAAATTAAAAGTTACAGACGCTCTTGTTACACGGTATCATAAAATGTCTTTGAGAACAGGAAATAGAAAGGCTTTTATAGATAGAGCAAAAACGGATTTCAATTTAGCTGAAAAAGTAAATTTAGTAAAGTTGAAAAGTGTAAAAACTACAACATTATTAATTTGGGGAGCAAAAGATACTTGGATTCCTTTAGGAAATGGAAAAAGAATGGATAGCATGCTGCCGAACTCTAAACTGGTTATTTTAAAAAATTCAGGTCATGTTCCTATGGAGGAAAACCCAAAAGAAAGTTTAGAATTTTTAAAATCTTTTTTAAATGAATCTTCATAAAAATTAAAAATGCACATAGCGCAATTAAGAGATTTTTGTTTGTCAAAAAAAGGAGTAACAGAGCACTTTCCTTTTGATAACGTAACTTTGGTTTTTAAAGTGATGGATAAAATTTTTGCACTTACAAGAATAGATAAGTGGGAGCAAGGTGAACAATGTGTAAATTTAAAATGTGATCCTGAGAAAGCAGAAGAACTACGAGAAGTTTATGAGGGTGTGCAACCGGGTTGGCATTCGAACAAAAAGCATTGGAACACAGTAGCTGTAAATAATAGTGATGTTTCGGCTGATTTGGTTCAAGAACTCATCAATCATTCTTATGCTATGGTGGTTAAAGGATTGACAAAAAAAACACAAGTAATATTAAAGGATTTGTAAAATGAAAAAGCAAGAACTTAGAGCGCTTTACAAGCAAAAAAGAAATGACCTAACTGAAATCCAAATTAAGGGTTTGCAAGAAAATATATACCAGCAGATTTATAACTTAGATTTTTCTACTGTTAAAAATGTGCATTTATTTCTATCCATACCTAAATTTAAAGAGATAGATACCGCACCTTTAATTACCTATTTTAGAAACAAAAATAAACGGATTGTAGTAAGTAAATGCAATTTAAAGGACAATACATTGTCGCATTTTTATTTAGAAAAAGATACCGTTTTATCGTTGAATAAATTTGGGGTTTTAGAACCTGTAGCTGCAGAATTAGTCGAAGAAAATAAATTAGATTTAATTTTTATTCCAATGTTAATCTCTGATGATAAAAAATTTAGAGTGGGTTACGGAAAAGGTTTCTATGATCGATTTTTATCAAATTGTAGAAAAGACGCAAAATTTATAGGGTTAAATTTTTTCTCACCGATAAAAGAAATAGAAGATAAAAATGAGTTTGATGTTCCTTTGCATCAAGTAATCTATCCTAAATAAAAATAAGAATGTATTACTTATGATGTCAACTTTTTTTCATGGCATCTTCTAAAAATATTTTTTGAAGATAAAAAAGCATCTCTTTTGCATTTTCTTTTGTAAATGTGATGGGCGGTTTTATTTTGATGACATTATGATCCGGCCCATCCGAACTCATTAAAATTCCAAATTCTTTCATTCTATTAATTACATAATCTGTTTTTTCTGCAAGCGGATGTAAATCTTGGTCAACCAGCTCAATGCCTAAAAATAAACCTTGCCCTCTAACATCCCCAATGATTGGAAATTTTTTGGATAGTTGTTTTAATCCTGATTTTAAATATTCGCCAACTTCTAAGGCATTTTCTTGCAATTTTTCTCTTTTTACCTCGCGTAAAACTTCAGTGGCAATAGCACAAGAAACAGGGTTGCCGCCAAAGGTGTTAAAAAACTCCATGCCGTTTTCAAATTTTTCTGCAACCTCTTTTGTGCAAGCAATTGCGGCAATGGGATGCCCGTTTCCTAATGGTTTTCCAATAGTTACAATGTCCGGAACCACATCGTGTAACTGAAATCCCCAAAAAGTTTTCCCCATTCTTCCAATGCCTGTTTGCACCTCATCAGATACACACAAACCACCCGCTTTTCTTACTTTTTTATAGGCTTCTTGCAAAAATCTGCTAGGTAATGCTATTTGTCCGCCACAAGAAATGATAGGTTCTATAATAAATCCACCTACTTTTTTGTGTTGCTGGTGAATCTCATCAATCAATAGTTGCACTTCATTCGCATACTGTTCTCCGGTATTTTCGCCTCGATACTTTCCTCTATAAGCATCAGGCATTGGAAAAATATGCGTGTTTTTAGGTTTCCTTTTCCACCTTTTCCATCAAATTATAGAAGAATATGTATCGTTCCGTTGGTGTTTCCATGGTAGCCATGTTCGCTGGCAATAATTTCATCGGAATTTGTACATGCTTTTATCATTCTAATGGCAAGTTCATTGGCTTCGCTTCCAGAATTTACAAAATGCAAAACAGACAATTCTTTGGGGAGCGTTTCGAGAATTTCTTTCGCTAGTGTATTGATGTTTTCATGCAAATAACGGGTGTTTGTATTTAACAATGCCATTTGCTGCTGTCCTGCTTTTACTACCTTAAAATTTTCATGGCCAACATGGGCAACATTATTAACGGTGTCTAGATATTTGCGCCCAACAGCATCAATTAAATACTGATTAGCACCTTTTACAATGTGCAAGGGCGTTTTATATTGTACACTCATGCCTTTGCCTAAATGCTGTTTTCTGTACGCCATAATTTCATCAGAAAGAGCAATTAAATTTTCTTTAAAACCATCAATTTTAAATAATAGATTCGGGTTCGGGCAGATACTCTTCCAAACTTCAATTTCGTTATAATAACCCACGCCAGGAAAGTCTGTTTTATAGTCTAATAAAGACAGCATTACTTGAAAATGTAAGTGAGGCGCCCAGTTACCGTTTTCTGGATAATTGGCTAAAACAGCAACTTGTTCTCCTTTTTTAAGGGTACTTCCAATGGGATGTTTTAAAACACTTTTAGCTGTATTATGACCGTACAAAGTATAGAAACAAAAATCTTTCTGTTGATGCTTTAAAACAAGTAAACCGCCATATTCTTTGTCTCCAATATCATTTACCGCCATAACAACTTCACCCTCAAAAAGTGCATGAACTGGCGTGTTTTCTGGCAACCAAAAATCGATTCCTAAATGAATTGTTCTGCTTTGTTTACCGTAATTTCCTATGGTGTCATATTCTGTGGAAGTATATAAATTTCTTGGTTCTAAATAACCCCCTGCTAAAATTTTATTTGGAACTTTTTTCTGTAATTGATCAATTTTAAATTGAAATACATCTAAATTATTAAACTCTTGCTGGTGACCAGGAAATTTGCTTGATACGCTTAAGTCTAAATGATGAATTTCAGTACTATTAATTGTAGGGAATAATTCTGATAAATTAAAAGTATGAGCTGCTGCCCAATCTTTAAAATCAGTTTCATTCGGGTGGGCAGAAAAACCACAAGCGTCTCTAAAAGAATAATGTGCAAAATCTTCAGAAATTTTAGACCATTTTTTTAATACTTTCCAGGCTGGTTTTTCACTAATCCATAGATATTCATTGTCTGGTTCTTCAATTTTACTCATTGCAGCTCTCGTAACAATAATTACCAATCTCATAGCAATGGCATTGTATAAATGAGCTACTTCTTTTTCTAATAAAGGAAAAGAGAAATGATAGCCTTTTATAAATGCAAGAGCCGCATCTAAAGGATCATTATGCCCCATAATACCATAAGCACAAAGTATGGCAGTATCATTAATAATTTGGGTATGTATGGCGTCTCCATAGTCTATGGCTGCTTTTGCTTTTGGCTGTAATCTATTTTGTGTAACAATAATGTTATTGTCATTTGGGTCATTGTGAACAATACTTTTTCTTAATGCAATATAAGAGGGTTGGCAGGCTTCAAACTTATTTTGATACTGCATTAGTATCTCCTTTTCGGTAGCTTTAAATAAATGCAAATGCTTTTTTGTCCAAAGAGATTGGGCAATATCCCATTCAAAATTGTAATGCGCTTCCGGATGCTTAAAACCTTGTAGTGCTTTTGTTAGAGTTCCACATTGTTCTCCTATACTAAAACGTAAACCTTCTAATTGCGGGTTTACAGCACTCCAAAGGTTACCAGAAACCCAGGTTAGTAATCGTACACAACGTATTTTTCCGAAACGATCTGTAATTTCAGAAATTAAATGATTGTTTTTATCAGTAACGGCCTTTGGAGCAATGATTTCTTTATCACTATTCTCAATGAATTGTAATAGGTGTTGCTGGTATTCTAGGTACTTTTTATTTTCTTCAACTCTAGAAATTTTTAGAATATAACCCTCTTCATTCTCTACTTTAATTCTAAAATTAAAATCAACATAACCGGGCAAAGGAGATGCAGTTCCTTTAATATTATAGTGATCAAAAAGAATTTTTTCTGCTTCTGGTATTGAGATTTTTTGTTGCGTATAATTCATAAATTAAAAATAGCATAAAACGAGTATAAAAACCTTTTTTATTCTTTGTAAATTTGCTCTAAATATAGCAAGATTATGAATGTAAAAGGGAACATTGTAGATATTCTTAATAAAAGAATTTTTAAAGGTGAAGTTGTTACAGAGAATGGACATATTTCGGCTATTCGAGAAGTGAATCACTCAGAAGAAAATTTTATTTTACCCGGCTTTGTAGATGCACATATTCATATAGAAAGCTCTATGTTAGTGCCTTCTGAATTTGCTAAAATTGCTGTTGTACACGGAACGGTAGCTACGGTTTCTGATCCGCATGAAATTGCCAATGTTTTAGGATTAAAAGGAGTTGATTTTATGATTGAAAACGGAAAGAAAGTTCCGCTGAAATTCAATTTTGGAGCACCAAGTTGTGTGCCTGCAACCTCTTTTGAAAGTGCTGGTGCAATTATTGATGCTGATGATATTAAGTTGATGATGGAAAATCCTGATATCAAATATTTAGCAGAAATGATGAACTACCCAGGTGTTTTATTTGATGATGAAGAGGTGCTTAAAAAGATTCAACATTCAAAAAACAACAATAAACCAATTGATGGTCACGCTCCAGGTTTAAGAGGCGATGATGTTACTAAATACATTGCTGCTGGCATTTCTACAGATCATGAGTGTTTTACTTTTGATGAAGCATTAGAGAAGTTGCAAAAAGGAATGAAGGTACTTATTAGAGAAGGAAGTGCAGCTAAGAATTTTGAAGCCTTAATAGCTTTATTACCAGAATATTTCGAAAATATGATGTTTTGTTCAGATGATAAACATCCAGATGATTTATTGTTAGGGCATATAAATCAATTATGTGAAAGAGCAGTAGCAAAAGGAATTGACGTCTTTAAAGTGTTGCAAGCAGCTTGTGTGAACCCAGTAAAACATTATAATTTAGAGGTTGGTTTGTTGCAAAAAGGAGATGCTGCAGATTTTATTTTGGTTGATAATTTAAAGAACTTTAATGTTTTAGAAACCTACATTAATGGAGAATTGGTGGCTAAAAACGGCAAAAGTTTTGTAAAATCTGTTCCTTTTGAAATCTTGAATAATTTTAATACGGATAAAAAGAAAGTAGCAGATTTTAGATTTGAATCTTCAGCAAATAAAATTAGAGTCATTGAGGCTTTAGATGGAGAATTGGTAACCAATCAAATTGAAGCAGCTTCATTAATTGTTGATGGAAATTTAGTTTCTAATACGGCAACTGATGTCTTAAAAATGACGGTTGTAAATCGGTATAAAAATGAAGCACCCGCAATTGCGTTTATTAAAAATTTCGGAATTAAAGAAGGCGCCATTGCAAGCTCTGTTGGGCATGATTCTCATAATATTATTGCCATTGGGGTTTCTGATGAAGCAATTTGTAAAGCTGTAAATTTAATTATAGAAAATAGTGGAGGCGTTTGTGCTGTAAATAATCTTGAAGAAAAAATAGTCTCTTTGCCAGTTGCAGGAATTATGTCTAATTTATCTGCTGAAGAGATTGGCAAAGCATATGCAGCTTTAGATGCGATGGCAAAGAAAATGGGTAGCAAACTAAGAGCGCCTTATATGAGTTTATCTTTTATGGCCCTATTGGTAATTCCTTCTTTAAAATTGTCAGACAAAGGTTTGTTTGATGGAACTTCTTTTAAATTTACGTCGTTGGAAGTGCTATAAGTTAAGTTGGTCTATTTAATGTCTGGTCGCAAACATAACAACATTAAATGTGTTTTTTTTTGCGCCCTTATCATTTATTTTTAATCGATTGATGCTAAGGCATCACCTTATAAAAAGTAACTGAAAATGACATCAAAAATAATTAAAATTATAAAAATCGTCTGTTTACGACCAGGCACTATTTAGTTTTAACTACATGCATTCCAAATAATATCATTTGGTGTGGGTGCAGTAATTGCTATTTCTTCTTTAGAAACTGGGTGTATAAACTTTATTTTTCGGGCGTGTAAACTAATGCTTCCATCTTTGTTAGAACGCGGAAAACCGTACTTTAAATCTCCTTTTATAGCACTACCAATATAAGATAATTGTGTTCTAATTTGATGATGCCTGCCTGTTTCTAAATCAATTTCAATTAAAAAATAATTCTCTAATTTTTTAATGATATTGTAGTGCAGGATAGCTTTCTTACTTCCTTCAATTTCTTTCTTGTAGACAAAAGATTTGTTCTTTTTTGTGTCTTTTTTTAAAAAATTAGTAAGGGTGTCTCTAGTTGCTTTTGGCGCATTTTTTACAAGTGCCCAATAGGTTTTGTTAATTGTCTTTTCGCGTAACATTTTATTTAAACGCTCTAAAGCTTTAGAGGTTCTTGCAAAAATTACGATTCCAGAAGTAGGCCTGTCTAATCGATGCACGGTGCCAATAAAAACCAGACCAGGTTTATTGTATTTATCTTTTACGTACTCCTTAACAACATCACTTAACGGTTTATCGCCTGTTTTATCACCTTGGGTAATATCACCAGCCCTTTTGTTTACAATAATGATGTGATTGTCTTCAAATAAAACTTGTAAATTTTCTTTTGTGGAGTTCATAGCACATTTTAATACTACTTTAGATAGGTCTAAAGGTTATTTAAAATCTTTAGCAACATCTTGGTTTACACCATCAATAAAATCTAAAAATTCTTTTCTACCTAAGCCTGTAGAAGATGAGGTTAAAAATGATGTTGGTAATGTTTGCCAAAATTGTAATAATTTCTTCTTGTAAGAAGTAATTTGTTTATTTAGTTTAGAGCTTCCAAGTTTGTCTGCTTTTGTAAAAACAATACAAAACGGAATTTGGTTTTCACCTAAAAACTGCATAAAATCTAGATCTATTTTTTGAGGATCATGTCTTGAATCTATCAATACAAAAGTACATACTAATTGCTCTCTTTCTTTAAAATAATTTTCTATAAAATATTGAAAAATTACTCTTTTCTTTTTAGAAACTGAAGCATAACCATAGCCAGGTAGATCTACTAAAAACCACTCTTCATTTACTTTAAAGTGATTTATAAGCTGTGTTTTTCCTGGTTTTCCAGAAATTTTAGCTAAATCTTTCCGCTCCATTAACATGTTAATTAATGAAGATTTACCAACATTAGAACGTCCTATAAAGGCGTATTCTGGCATTCTTTCTGGCGGCGCTTTGGTAACATTACTGTTACTCATTATAAACTCTGCTGACTTAATTTTCATTAGATTATATGTTTCTAGCAATCAGCCATTTGTGAAGAATTGTATTGAATTCTAAAGGTGTCTCCATCATTGCAGCGTGCCCACATTTGTCAATCCAAAATAAATCAGAATTAGGTAAAATTTTATTAAAATCTACAGCAACTTCTGGAGGAGTTACAACATCTTGTTTTCCCCAAATTAAGCAGGTTGGTTGTTTCATTGCAGGTAAGTCAGCCGACATATTGTGTCTAATAGCGCTTTTTGCAATTGCTAAAGTTCTTATTACAGAACTTCTATCATTTACTATTTTAAAAACATCATCCACCATTTCTTTCGTTCCAATAGCTGGATCATAAAAGACGCCTTGTGTTTTTTCTTTGATATATTCATAGTTTCCTCTTTTTGGGAAACTATCTCCCATAGCTTTTTCATATAAACCAGAACTTCCGGTTAAGACTAGTGCTTTAACTTGTTCTTGATTGTGTTTTGTGAAATACAAAGCAATATGACCACCTAGAGAATTACCTAATAAGATAGCGCTATTTACTTTTTTATGCTCCATAAATTCTTTTAGAAACCCAGCTAAACTTTTAACGTTGGTTTGTAAAAGAGGAAGGGAGTAAAGGGGTAGTTCTGGGATTAATACTTTGTAACCATTTTCGGAAAAATGTTTAAAGGTATCACCAAAATTACTTAGGGCGCCCATTAAACCATGTAAAATAATAATAACAGGTCCTTCACCCGCTTCTGCATATGTAAATTTCCCTTCGGTTTTCAACTGGTCAATCATCGTTCAATTCATTTTACGTAATGGCAAATGTAATTCTTTTTTATAACATAATTCTCGTTTTACTAAATCACTCGAAATCATATTTTGAGACTAGTCTTGTCTGCAATTGGTGCAGAAAAGCAATAAGTTGTTAACAATGTGGTAAAAAGTGGTAAGAAGTGGTAAAATTTATATATTTTTGATATCTATAAAAACTTATTTATTCGTGATAAATTTAATTGGCACATATGAATGCAAGGCAGATGCGAAAGGCAGGGTGATGTTCTCATCTGCGCTTAAAAAGCAGTTGCAACCAATTATAAATGAGGGATTTGTAATAAAAAGAGCTGTTTTTCAACCTTGCTTAGAATTGTATTCTATGGAAGAGTGGAGTTTAATGATGGTTAAAGTTAATAAGCTGAATAAGTTTGTTAAAAAGAACAATGATTTTATTAGAAGATTTACAGCAGGTGTAAAAATCGTTGAATTTGATGCTGCGGGTAGGGTTTTAATTCCTAAAGATTTATCTGAGTTCGCTGGAATAAAAAAACAAGTTGTTTTGTCTTCTGCGTTGAATATCATAGAAATTTGGGATAAAGAGAACTATGAAAAGGCAATTGATGATGCTGCTTTAGATTTCGCTGATTTAGCGGAAGAGGTAATGGGAAATACAGAATTAGATGAATTATCATAGTCCAGTTTTATTAAAAGAAAGTATAGACGCTTTAGCGATTAAAGAAGATGGTGTCTATGTAGATGTTACGTTTGGTGGTGGCGGTCATTCAAGGGAGATTTTGAGTAGACTTGGTGAAAACGGAAGGTTGTTTGGTTTTGATCAAGATCCAGATGCATTAGAGAATGTAATTGATGATGCTCGTTTTACTCTGATTCCAGAGAATTTTAGATATATCTCAAGATTTCTGAGGTTTAACGGTGTGAAGAAAGTAGACGGAGTTTTAGCAGATTTAGGTGTTTCTTCTCATCAATTTGACGAGGGGGAAAGAGGTTTTTCTACTCGTTTTGACGGTGACTTAGATATGAGAATGAATCAGAAATCTAAAATTTCTGCAAAGGAAGTTATTAGCAGTTACTCTGAAGAAAAATTAGCAGAGATCTTATTTTTATATGGTGATTTAAGGAACTCAAGAAACATAGCTAAAACAATTGTAGAAAAAAGACAAGAAGAAAAAATTGAAACAAGTTTTCAGTTAAAAGAGGCCCTACAAAAATATTTACCGAATGCGGTAGAGCATAAAATATTAGCACAAATATTTCAAGCCATTAGAATTGAGGTAAATGAAGAATTAGAGGTATTGAAGGAGTTTCTTCTGCAAATGCCAAATTTATTAAATAAAGAAGGACGGTTAAGTGTTATTTCCTATCATTCTTTAGAAGATAGATTAGTAAAAAGATTTATTAGAACAGGTTTATTTGTTGGTGAACCAGAAAAAGATGTTTTTGGAAATGTAGAAGTTCCGATGGAGAAAGTAGGAAAGTTGATAGTGCCAAAAGCAGCCGAAATAAAAGTAAATAATAGATCGAGAAGCGCAAAACTTAGAATTGCTACTCTAAAAAGGAAAAAGTAATAAGATGTCTAAAATTAAAAAAAGTGTGTACGGCTTTTTAAGAGGAAGTTTCCTTACAGATGAGTCTGCTTTTAAAAATTGGCGCATTATTATTTTTGTGGTTGGACTGTTATTGGTAATGATTTCTAGTTCGCACAAATCAGATCAGAAAGTAATAAAAATTGCGGAATTAAATAAGTTGAAGCGAGAATTAAGAGCAGAGTATATAGATACTGGTACTATTTTAATGAGAATGAAAATGGAGTCTAGTATTCGAGAGAAAGCAATATCTCGAGGTTTAAGACCTTCAGAAACCCCACCAAAAAAAATAAAAGTAACTTATAAAGACAATTAAAATTGGCAACTCACAAAAAAAGCATTTTAACGAAATTCTACATAGTAGGTGCTTTTATGACGTTGTTTTTGTTAACTATTATTTTAAGAGTTGTTAATCTTCAGTACGTTCAAGGAGATGTCTATAGAGAGCTAGCTACAGAACTTACGGTTAGACAAGATACTATTTACGCAAATAAAGGCAATGTATATGCCGCAGACGGAAACCTACTAGCAACTTCGATGTCTAAATTCAATATTTTCATGGATTTAGTTACGGTAAAGAATACCATTTTTGAAGAGAATATTGTGAGTTTGTCAAATGAACTTTCAAAAATGCTAGGGAGTTCATCTAGTTATTATCAGAAAAAATTAAGGACTGCAAAAAATAAAAAAAGAAGGTATTTCTTAATTGCGAGAAATATTGGATACACAGATTATTTAAAAATGAGGAAATTTCCAATTTTTAATTTGGGGGTGTATAAGGGTGGTTTTATTGCAAAGCACAGAACGGAACGAGCGCACCCAATAGGTAAAATAGCTGAGAGAACGATTGGTTATGATGATTTTAGAGGTGAAGCAGGAATAGAAGGAGCTTTTGCAGATTATATGCAAGGTGAAAATGGATTAAGATGGGAGCAAAAAATTGCTAAAAATCAGTGGAAGCCAATTACCGACTTTAATGAAAAAGAACCAATAGATGGGCATGATATTATTACAACGATAGATGTGAATATTCAAGATATTACGCATCATGCACTGTTAAGAAAGTTAGAGTATTTTGAAGCAGATCACGGTTGTGCGGTGGTTATGGAAACTGCAACTGGAGAAATTAAAGCAATTTCTAATTTAGGTAGAACTAAAAAAGGAAAGTATTACGAAAAGAGAAATTATGCGGTGTGGGAAAGTCATGAACCTGGCTCTACATTTAAGTTGGCAAGCTTAATGGCTGCTTTAGATGATAAAATGATTGATACCTCTACAGTTGTCGATACAGAAAAAGGTAAGATTTTTATTCACGGCTCTAAAGTAGAAGATTCTCATAGAGGTGGTTATGGTAAAATTTCTGCTGCAAGAGTTTTTGAAGTTTCCTCTAATGTTGGCGTTGTGAAGTTAATTAAAAAGCATTACGATCATCAACCAGAAAAATTTATTCAGAAATTAGAAACATACGGATTTACAAAGGCAATTGGATTTCCTATTAAAGGAGAGGGAAGACCTGTAGTACCGAAGCCATCAGATAAAAGATGGAATAAAATTTCTTTAGAATGGATGTCTTGGGGGTACGGAGTTTCGGTTACGCCAATGCAAACCTTAATGTTTTATAATGCTGTTGCAAATAACGGTATAATGGTAAAACCTAGGTTTATTAAAGAGTTAAGAAGGCAAGATAAAACGGAGAAAATTTTTGAAACAATAGTTGTTAATCCAAAAATTGCTTCTGATGAAACTTTAAGTAAAATTAGAAAAGTATTGGAAAATGTAGTTGTAAAAGGAACTGCAAATAATATTTACTCTTCAAATTTTTCTATGGCAGGAAAAACAGGAACTGCTAAAAAATACCTTCCTAAACATAAAGACGAAAATGGTAATACTGTTGCTGCAGGATATTCTAACAAACACTACGTAGCTTCATTTGCAGGTTTTTTTCCTGCAGAGAGTCCTAAATATTCTTGTATTGTGGTAATTCATGATCCTAAAAAGGAAAAAGGATATTATGGAGCAACCGTTGCCGGACCTGTTTTTAAAGAAATTGCTCAAAAAATTTATACAACAACTCCCATAGACAATCAATCTGTAGAAGATAAAGCAAGTTTTGAAGAGATTGAAATACAATACGCAACGTATGATGACGCACTGAGTAAAAGCCATACACAAATTCCAAATGTTAAAGGGATGTCTGGTATGGATGCATTGTCTTTATTAGAGAATATTGGATTAAAAGTTGAAATTTCTGGAGTTGGTAAAGTAAAATATCAATCTTTAAAAAAAGGAGAGAAATTAGTAAAAGGAAACACAATCACCCTAAAATTATCATAGTCTGAAAAACTTAAAAGACATACTATATAAGGTTGCAATTACTAAAGTATTTGGTACTACAAACGTAGCCGTAAAAAATATTGTTTTCGATTCTAGAAAAATTGAAAATGAAGATATTTTTATTGCTCAAAAAGGAGTTTCTGTTGATGGACATTTATACATAAACAAGGCTATAGATTTAGGTGCTACTGTAATTGTTTGTGAAGACTTTCCGGAAACGCAGAAAGATGAAATTACATACGTTCAAGTGGTAGATGCAAATACTGCTCTGGCAGTTATGGCTTCAAATTTTTACGATAACCCTTCTTCTAAAATACCTTTGATAGGTGTTACAGGTACAAATGGTAAAACTACGATAGCATCACTCTTATATCAATTATTTAAGAAGGCAGGATATAAAGTAGGGTTGTTATCTACTGTTAAAGTTTTGGTAGATGATGTTGAATTTAAAGCAACCCACACAACACCAGATTCTATAAGTATTAATGGGTATCTAGATAAAATGATTGACGCTGGTGTAGATTTCTGCTTTATGGAGGTTAGTTCTCATGGTATTCATCAAAAAAGAACAGAAGGATTGGTTTTTACTGGTGGTATTTTTACAAATCTATCGCATGACCATTTAGATTATCATCAAACGTTTGCAGAATATAGAAATGTAAAAAAAGAATTTTTTGATGGATTGCCAAAATCGGCATTTGCACTAACAAATATCGATGATAAAAATGGCAACTTTATGTTGCAAAATACCCAGGCAAAAAAGAAAACATACGCTTTAAAAACATTGGCAGATTTTAAGGTGAAGATATTAGAAAAACAACTTTCCGGCACCCTGATTTCTGTGGATGGAACCGAAGTTTGGACAAAGCTTATAGGTGTTTTTAATATCTATAACCTAACTGCAATTATTGCAACTGCAGAGTTGTTGGGCTTAGAGAAATTAGAAACATTAACAATTATTAGCGAATTAGAAAGTGTTAGTGGACGTTTCGAATATGTAATTTCAGAAGATGGAATTACAGCAATTATAGACTATGCGCATACGCCAGATGCATTAAAAAATGTATTAGAAACAATTAATGATATTAGAACAGGTAACGAAAAGGTAATTACAGTAGTAGGTTGCGGTGGCGATAGAGATCAAACAAAAAGACCAAAAATGGCACATATTGCTTCGCAATTAAGTAGTCAGGCAATTTTTACTTCAGACAATCCAAGAACAGAAAATCCGCAAACTATTTTAGATGAAATGGAAGTTGGTGTTGCCTCAGAAAACTATAGAAAAACATTGACAGTTTTAGATAGAAGACAAGCAATTAAAACGGCTTGTAAACTTTCTGAAGCAGGGGATATTATACTTATTGCAGGAAAAGGACACGAAAATTATCAAGAAATTAATGGATTACGTTCTTTTTTTGATGATTTAGTAGAAGTGAAAAATTGTTTTAACCAGTTAAAAAATTAGTAAGAATGCTGTATTATTTATTCGAATATTTAGAAAATCAGTTTAGTTTCCCTGGAGCTAGTGTGTTTCAATTTATCACATTTAGAGCTGCAGCGGCTTTTATTTTATCATTGTTAATTTCTGCAATCTATGGTAAGAGAATTATTCAGTTTTTACAAAAGCTACAAGTTGGTGAAACTATTAGAGATTTAGGTTTAGAGGGTCAGGTTCAGAAATCTGGTACGCCAACAATGGGTGGAATTATCATTATTCTAGCAACTTTAATACCCGTTTTTTTATTAGCAAAACTAAATAATATTTATGTAATTATTCTAGTAATTACTACCATTTGGATGGGTCTTATAGGTTTTTTAGATGATTATATTAAGGTATTTAAAAAGGATAAAGCTGGTCTGCAAGGTAAATTTAAAATTCTTGGACAAGTTGGTTTAGGTATTATTGTAGGATCTATGTTATATTTTCATGAAGATGTAACCATTAAAGAGCAATTGCCAGTTGCAGAACAAATTTTACAAGATAACGGTAGAACAACCGTTTTTGGAGTTGCTCATAAATCAACCAAAACTACCGTACCATTTTTAAAAGATAACGAACTAGATTATACAAAAGCCTTGAGTTTCCTTGGTGAAGGTTACGAAAAATATGGTTGGATTGTATTCATCTTTATTGTTGTTTTTATTGTTACTGGAATTTCTAACGGCGCAAACTTAACTGATGGGATTGATGGATTGGCCGCAGGCTCATCTGCTATTATTGTCATTACACTAGCTGTCTTTGCATGGGTTTCCGGAAACATCATTTTTGCAGATTATTTAGATGTTATGTACATTCCTAATTCAGGAGAAATGACCGTTTTTATCCTTGCTTTTGCAGGAGCATTAATCGGTTTCCTTTGGTACAATACGTATCCTGCCCAGGTTTTTATGGGTGATACAGGAAGTTTAACAATTGGTGGGATTATAGCGGTAATTGCTATTGCTATTAGAAAAGAATTATTGTTACCAATTTTAGCAGGAATTTTTGTAGTAGAAAATATGTCTGTAATTATTCAAGTTTTCTGGTTTAAGTTCACTAAAAAGAAGTTTGGTGCAGGAAGGAGAGTTTTTAGAATGGCTCCTTTGCATCATCATTATCAAAAATTAAGTTACCACGAAAGTAAAATTGTAGTCCGTTTTTGGATTATTGGAATTCTTTTAGCGGTATTAACAATTGTGACTTTAAAATTAAGATAACGTGAAAAGGTTGGCAATACTTGGCGGAGGAGAAAGTGGTGTTGGTGCAGCTATTTTAGGCAAGCAAAAAGGATTCAAAGTCTTTGTCTCTGATAAAGGTGAGATTTCTAAAAAGTACATAGAAGTTCTTTTAAATAATGCAATTGAATTCGAAGAAAAACAGCATACAGAAAGTAAAATTTTAAATGCTGATATAGTTGTTAAAAGTCCTGGGATTGCAGATACAGTTCCTTTAGTTATAAAATTAAAAGATAAGTGCATACAAGTAATCTCTGAGATTGAATTTGCATCGAAATATACGGATGCAACTATTGTTGGAATTACGGGTTCAAATGGAAAAACCACGACTACATTATTATTGCACCATATTTTAAAAGGTGCAGGTTTAAATGTGGGTGTTGCAGGGAATATTGGTGACAGTTTTGCACAACAAGTTGCGAACGAAAAGTATGACAAGTATGTATTAGAACTGAGTAGTTTTCAGTTAGATGGTGTAAGAGGTTTTAATAGCCATATTGCTATTTTAACAAATATAACACCAGATCATTTAGATAGATATGAATATGATTTTGAAAAATATATAGCCTCTAAATTTAGGGTCACAGAAAATCAGAAAGAAACTGATTATTTAATTTATGACGCAGATGATGAAGCCATTAGTAATTGGTTAAAAAAGAATAATACAAGAGCAAAATTAGTACCGTTCTCATTACAAAAAGAATTAGAATACGGCGCTTTTTTAAAAAACAATATAATAACAATCAACATAAATAAAGAGACCCTCACTATGCCAATATCTACTTTAACAGTAAAAGGAAAACATAACGTAAAGAATGCAATGGCTGCAACAATGGCTGCACAACTACTCAGAGTTAGAAAAGAGTCTATAAAAGAGAGTTTGTCAAGTTTTGAAGGAGCAGAACATCGTTTAGAAAATGTAGCAAAGATATATGGTGTTGAGTATATTAATGATTCTAAAGCTACTAATGTAAACGCAACTTTCTATGCTTTAGAATGCATGGATAAACAAACTGTTTGGATTGTGGGTGGTGTTGATAAAGGAAATGATTACAATGACTTGTTACCCTTAGTTAGAGAAAAGGTAAAAGCAATTGTTTGTTTAGGTTTAGACAACGATAAAATAAAAAATATATTTGGCAACGTAGTTGATATCGTGGTAGAAACTGCAGGTGCTGAAGAGGCGGTTAAAGTTGCGCGTAAGTTATCAGAAAAAGGAGATGCGGTTTTATTATCTCCAGCTTGTGCAAGTTTCGATTTGTTTGAAAATTATGAGGATAGAGGTCGCCAATTTAAAACAGCAGTCAGAAGTCTGTAAAATATTTATTGCTTTAAACCATTTAAAATAAAAAGATATTTATCTAGAAATGAAAACCATTTTTAAACATATAGAAGGAGATAAAACCATTTGGGCAATTGTTGCTATTTTGGCTATATTTTCATTTATGCCTGTGTACAGTGCAAGTACAAACTTGGTATATGTTGTAGGTTCTGGTTCTACATTTGGTCATTTAGTTAAGCACATGGTTTTATTAATTATGGGTTTTGCTATTATTTATGGTGTGCATAAAATACCGTATCGTTATTTCTCTGGAGGCTCTGTTTTAATGCTTCCAATTGTTATTGTTTTACTAGTTTTTACCCTTGCACAAGGAACTACTATTGGAGGCGCAAATGCAAGCAGATGGATTCGTATTCCGTTTGTTGGCGTTGGTTTCCAAACATCTACTCTGGCTGGTTTAGTTTTAATGGTCTTTGTTGCGAGATATTTAGCTAGAAATAAAGAAAAAAAAATTATTTTTAAAGAAAGTTTGTTGCAATTGTGGTTGCCAGTTAGTCTAGTTTTAATCTTAATTTTACCTGCAAACTTTTCTACAACAGCTATTATTTTTGCAATGATTTTGGTTATTGTTTTTATTGGTGGTTATCCTTTAAAATATATCAGTTTTATTTTAGGTGCAGGAATTTTAGCACTTACTTTTTTTATATTAATTGTAAAAGCCTTTCCAGATGCAATGCCAAATAGAGTACAAACATGGCAAAATAGAATAGAAAGTTTTTCTAATGAAGGGGGTAAAGAAGCATATCAAGTAGAAAAAGCAAAAATAGCAATTGCAACGGGTGGTCCGTTAGGAGTTGGTCCAGGTAAAAGTGTTCAAAAGAATTTTTTACCACAATCGTCATCAGATTTTATTTATGCAATTATTGTTGAAGAATATGGCCTTTTTGGTGGAGTTATGCTTGTACTTGTATATTTCTTATTACTTTTTAGAATATTTGTTGTCTTAAAGAAAACAGTCACTATTTTTGGCACATTATTAGTCATTGGTGTTGGTGTACCGATTATTTTTCAGGCAACCATAAACATGGCAGTTGCTACCAATTTATTTCCTGTAACAGGTCAAACGCTGCCTTTAATTAGTAGTGGAGGTACTTCTATCTGGATGACCTGTTTTGCATTGGGCATGATTTTAAGTGTAAGTGCATCTAAACAAGAAACAGAAGAAGATATTTTAGATGATAATCCTTTAGACATACTGCATGAAACAATCGATTAACATATTAATTTCTGGAGGTGGAACTGGCGGGCATATTTATCCAGCAATTGCAATTGCAAATGAGATAAAAGTACGGTACCCGAATGCTAACTTTCTATTTGTTGGGGCAAAAGATAAGATGGAAATGGAAAAAGTGCCACAAGCAGGCTACGAAATTAAAGGATTATGGATTTCTGGAATTCAAAGAAAATTGACCTTAGATAATATATCATTTCCTTTTAAACTGATACACAGTTTATATAATGCATTAAAAATTATTAATAAATTTAAACCAGATATTGCTATTGGTACTGGTGGTTTTGCAAGCGGACCAACCCTAATAGTGGCAGCGAGAAAAGGAGTGCCAACGGTAATACAAGAACAAAATTCATACCCAGGAATAACAAATAAATTATTAAGCAAGAAAGCAAAAAATATTTGTGTTGCTTATGATCATTTAGAGCGTTTTTTTCCTTTAGATAAAATTATAAAAACAGGGAATCCTGTTCGCCAAGACTTACTTTGCATTCGTTCAAAAAAGGAAGATGGAAAAACCTTTTTTAAACTAGAAAAAACCAAGAAAACTATTTTAATTTTAGGAGGAAGTTTAGGTGCAAGAAAAATAAATCAACTTGTAGAAAGTAATTTAGATTTTTTTAAAAGTCAAAAAGTTCAGGTTATTTGGCAATGTGGTAAGTTCTACTTTGAGGAGTATCAAAAGTACAATACATTAGCAGATATACAAGTGCATCAATTTATAAATAGAATGGATTTTGCATATGCTGCAGCAGATATAATTATATCTAGAGCGGGTGCAAGTTCTGTATCTGAATTGTGTATTGTTGGCAAACCGGTAGTTTTTATTCCTTCGCCAAACGTGGCCGAAGATCATCAAACAAAAAACGCAAAATCTATTGTAGATAATCATGCCGCTTTAATGATTAAAGAAAGGGATTTAGAGACATTTCCGGTAGTTTTTGAATCGTTATTAAAAGACACAGGTAAACAAGAAAGCTTATCAGAAAACATAAAAGAATTAGCACTTCCTAGTGCAACAAAAGATATTGTTGATACTATTGAAAAATTATTTAAAAAGTGAATTTAAAAAATATACATAACATTTATTTTCTCGGAATTGGAGGTATAGGAATGAGTGCAATTGCACGTTATTTTGCTTCAAATGGGAAAAAAGTAGCAGGTTATGATAAGACACCTTCTCTAATTACAAAAGAACTTGAGGAATTAGGTGTAGCAATTCATTTTGAAGATGCTGTAAAAAACATTCCAATTTCATTTTTAAATAAAGAAGAAACGTTGGTTGTTTATACACCAGCAATTCCAAATAATCAAACCGAATTTAATTATTTTTTGGAGCATAAATTCACCATTTTAAAGAGGGCGGCAGTTTTAGGTAAAATTACTGAAACTACATTTTGCTTAGCAGTGGCAGGAACGCATGGTAAAACAACAACATCTTCTATTTTAGGTCATATTATGGCCGAGGTAAAAGCTACTTCCTTTTTAGGCGGAATTGCAGAGAATTATAATTCCAATTTAATTTTAGGGTCGACGGAAATTAGTGTTGTTGAAGCTGATGAATTTGATCGTTCTTTTTTGCAGTTAAGTCCAAATATTGCATGTGTAACTTCTATGGATGCAGATCATTTAGATATTTATAAAAATATAGAAGCACTAAACGAATCGTTTGTCTCTTTTTCAAATAAAGTTTCAGATACTTTAATTATTGCAAAAGGGCTGCCTCTAAAAGGGCTAACATATGCAATTGAAACAGCAGCAGATTATAATGCTTCCAATTTAAAAATAGAAAATGGTGTCTATATTTTCGATGTAAAAACACCTACATCAGAAATTAAAAATATCGAATTTCATTTACCAGGGCGCCATAATGTAATGAATGCCTTGGCTGCTTTGGCTATGGCAGATGTGTATGGAATTTCTTTAGAGAATATCAAACGAAGCTTATCAACTTTTAATGGTGTTCAACGCAGATTTTCATATAAAATTAAGACAACAGATTTTGTACTTATTGATGACTATGCGCATCACCCAATTGCTATAAATGCAATAGAAAATTCAATAAGAGAGATGTATCCAAATAAAGAAATCTTGGTAGTTTTTCAGCCTCATTTATTTTCAAGAACAAGAGATTTTATAGAAGATTTTGCTTCTGCGTTATCAAAGTTTGATGATGTATTGTTATTGGATATTTATCCAGCAAGAGAAACTCCTATTGTTGGGGTAGATTCTAATTGGTTATTGAGTAAAATTGAAAATGAGCGTAAAAAATTGACACAAAAACATAATTTAATAAAAGATATTAAAAATTCTTCTGCAAAAGTAGTTGTAATGTTGGGTGCAGGAGATATTGGAGTGCTGGTAAATGAGGTAACAAGTGAACTTTTAAAAGCACTAGAATATGAAGCTTAAAAGGGTTTTAAAATATTTGTTATTAGTTGTTTTAATTGGGTTTTTGGGCTTTTTGTATGGCTTTACTTCCAAGAGGAATAATGAAAAAAAAGTAACAAAAATTGAAGTAAAATTTGAAGCTGGAAACAACAATTTCTTAACACATGCAATGGTTGATAAATTGTTAATACAAAATAACAAAACAGTTCAAAACCAAGCAAAATCTATGCTAGATTTATACAGCTTAGAGCGCAGCGTATCTAAAAACCCTTATATAGAAAAAGCAGTGGTTTTTTTGACCATTGGTGGAGTAGTAAAAGCGACGATAAAACAACGTACACCAATTGCAAGAATTCTTTCTGGTAAAGATTCTTATTATGTTGATAAACAGGGTGTAAGAATGCCTTTGTCTGCTAATTATTCAGCAAGAGTGTTGTTAGTTTCAGGGGTTGAAAATGCAGAAGATATTCAGGTTATTTTACCTCTAATATCAACTGTTTTAAAAGATAGTTTTTTGCAAAAAGAAATCGTTGGGATTGTAAAATCTGCCGATGATACGTATGAGTTTTCTGTAAGAAGTGGAAATTATAAAATTAATTTCGGAAAATTAACAGAAATAGAATTGAAGTTTAAGAAGTTAAAAGCGTTTTACAATACTACATTTAAAAATAAAATGATACAGGAATATAAAACGATTGCATTAAAATATCACAACCAAGTTGTGTGCACAAAATAAGTCGAAATGGAAAACAATAAAATAGCTGTTGGTTTAGATATTGGTACAACTAAAATTGTTGCCATGATTGGTCGTAAAAACGAATATGACAAAATAGAAGTTGTTGGTATTGGTAAAGCGAAAAGCTTAGGCGTAAAAAGAGGTGTTGTAAGTAATATTACACAGACCATACAATCTATTCAGCAGGCTGTGGATGAAGCAGAAAGTGTTTCTGGTGTAAAGATAGAAGAAGTGGTTGTAGGTATTGCTGGGCAGCATATTAGAAGTTTACATCATTCAGACTACATTACAAGAAATAATGCAGATGAGGTAATAGATGAAGCAGACATAGAAAACTTAGTAAACCAAGTACATAAACTTGTAATGTTGCCAGGAGAAGAAATTATTCATGTGTTACCACAAGAATTTAAAGTAGATTCTCAAGCAGATATTAAGGAGCCAGTTGGTATGTACGGTGGTCGTTTAGAAGCAAATTTTCATGTAGTTGTTGGACAAGTTTCCTCTATTAGAAATATTGGTCGTTGCGTAAAAAGTGCTGGTTTAGATTTAAGTGATATTACTTTAGAGCCCTTGGCTTCAGCAGCTGCCGTGTTAAGTGTAGAAGAGAAAGAGGCAGGTGTAGCTTTGATTGATATTGGCGGGGGTACTACAGATTTGGCTATTTTTAAGGATGGTATTATTAGACATACGGCAGTTATTCCTTTTGGAGGAAATGTAATAACAGATGATATTAAAGAAGGTTGCTCCATAATAGAAAAGCAAGCCGAGTTATTGAAAATTAAATTTGGATCTGCGTGGCCAGGTGAAAATAAAGAAACAGAAATTGTTTCAATTCCCGGTTTAAGAGGAAGAGAGCCAAAGGAAATTACCTTAAAGAATTTATCTAAGATTATTCATGCTAGAGTGCAAGAAATTATTGAGCACGTATATTTAGAAGTAAAAAATTATGGACATGAAACTGCAAAGGGAAAGCTAATTGCAGGAATTGTCTTAACAGGTGGTGGATCTCAATTAAAACATCTACGTCAATTAGTAGAGTATATTACTGGCATGGATGCTAGAATTGGATTTCCTAACGAGCATTTAGCAGGAGATTCTGAAGATGCTTTATCTAGCCCATCATACGCAACAGCAGTTGGTTTATTGATGGAAGGTTTAAATAGAGACGCTAGAGAAGAGGATGTTATTGAAGAAGTTACTCAAGAAGGTGCAGAGATATCTGAAAATGATAAGGCCATAGATGAAAAGCCAAAATCAAAAAAGAAAAAATCATTTTTTGATAAGTTTACAGAAAGCCTTAAGGATTTCTTAGACAATGCAGAGTAAAAGAGGTGACTAAGTAAAGATTGGTTTAAGAGTACATAAATAATAAAGAAAATATAAAATATAATAGAACGTTATTATGAGCACAGAATTTGATAACATTTCATTTAACATGCCAAAGACACAATCTAACACTATAAAAGTAATCGGTGTTGGTGGTGGCGGAAGCAATGCAGTAAACCATATGTTTACACAGCAAATTAAAGGTGTAGACTTTGTAATTTGTAATACAGATTCACAAGCATTAGAAAATAGTTCAGTTCCTAATAAAATACAATTAGGTGCTAACTTAACTTCTGGTTTGGGTGCTGGGGCAAATCCAGAGATTGGTGCACAAGCAGCTAAAGAGAGTATGCAAGAAATTCAGCAAATGTTAAATACCCAAACAAAAATGGTGTTTATTACAGCAGGAATGGGTGGTGGAACTGGTACGGGAGCCGCGCCAATTATTGCAAAGATTGCTAAAGATATGGATATTCTTACGGTTGGTATTGTAACCATGCCTTTCGCTTTTGAGGGAAGAAGACGATCTAAACAAGCGCAAGAAGGAATTGATCAATTGCGCCAAAATGTAGATTCTTTAATTGTAATTAATAATAATAAATTACGCGAGGTATATGGAAACCTTGGCTTTAAAGCTGGTTTTTCTAAAGCAGATGAAGTTTTATCTACTGCTTCTCGTGGTATTGCAGAGGTAATTACACATCATTATAAGCAAAATATTGATTTACATGATGCAAAAACAGTACTTTCAAATAGTGGAACAGCTATTATGGGCTCTGCAAAAGAAGAAGGAACTAATAGAGCAAAAACAGCTATTGTAAAAGCATTAGATTCTCCATTATTAAACGATAATAAAATTACAGGAGCTAAAAATGTCTTGCTGTTAATTGTTTCAGGAACTAATGAAGTTACTTTAGATGAAATAGGAGAAATAAACGATTATATTCAAGATGAAGCAGGTTATGACGCCAATATTATTATGGGTGTTGGTGAAGATGAGAAATTAGGAGATTCTATTGCTGTAACAATTGTTGCTACCGGTTTTGCAAAAGATCAACAGAGTACTATCACAAATACAGAGGTTAAAAAAATAGTTCATACTTTAGAGAATGATCAAAAAGCAACTTATAATTTTGGTGAAAAGACCATTACAAAGTCGCCTACTTTAGATCAACCAATTTCTGATGTTATTCAAGAAAAAATTATTCATATTCTAGAAGATGATGTGGAACTTGAAGAAGTAAAGTCAACTCCGAAAATGGATTTGATTCCCACTTCTGAAACAATTGTAAACACACCTGTTTTTCACGAAGAAGTATCTCTAGATATTGTTTCTGAGGATGACTTTGTTATTACAGATGTTACGCCAACTGTAGAGGCCGTTGTTGAAGAGCCAAAACAAATTCAAGCAGATTTATTATTTGATTTGCCGCTAAATAATGCAAGAGAAGAGGAAGTATCTCAAGCTATTAAGTTTAATTTAAATGAGACGCCTGAAGACATTAACGATATCGAGGTTGTTGCAGTAGAGGAAGTTATTTCTATCCAAAAAATTCAAGAAACACGTTACGTATTAGAAGATTTTGACGCAAAACCAACTATTGGTAAAAGTTCACGTATTACTGGAAAAGATACTACTGTTGCAGAAGAAGAAATTCAATTTGAATTGAAGACAGCAGTACCTGAAGCGAAAATAAATAGTATACAAACAATTAGTGAAGAAGTTTCTCCTTTAGATTTAACAATATCTGAATTACAAAAAAGAGCAGAAGAAAGGCGTAAAAAAATGAAAGGTTTCAACTATAAATTCAATGATCAATTGAATAAAAATATAGATGAAATTGAACGCCAGCCGGCTTACAAAAGATTAGGATTAGACTTGAGTGCAGATGCATCAATTAGTAGATCTAAGACAGCTATTAAGTGCGATGATAGCGATATTGATTTTAAATCGAATAATTCTTTTTTACATGACAATGTAGATTAGTATTCGTTTTGTAAAAAATTTTAAAAACCGCTTCAAAATTAATTTGACGCGGTTTTTTTTAAAATTTATATTTCTTCTCATAATATTTATGACGTGAAAAAAATACAAGTTTTACTATCTTCGCATTTTTAATTTAGTAATATGAGACAAGTAATTTACGGTTTAATCGTTGTTTTATTATGCAATTGTAGTCCTAAATTGTTCAATAAAAAGTGGATAAAAATTCAAGCTCCGGTAGAGTTTAGTGCAGTTTTTGAAACTACAGAAGGAAATTTTGAAATTTATGCTAAAAGAGCATGGTCTCCAGAAGGAGTAGACAGATTATATACCTTAATTAAAAAAGGTTTTTATACAGACATATCTGTATTTAGAGTGGTTCCAAAATTTATTGCCCAATTTGGAATTCATAATAATGCTCTCATTCATAAGAGCTGGCAGCTATATGGTATCGCTGACGAACCTGTACTAGAGAAAAATAAAGTTAAAACCATTGCTTTTGCAAGAGGAGGTTCAAGAACAAGAACCACACAAATATTCATCAATTTAAAAGACAATCCGCGTTTAGATAAATTATCTTACTCTGGAGTTACAGGATTTCCGGTGGTTGCTAAAGTTACTAAAGGTTTTGAAAGTATTTTAAAATTTTACGATAAATACGGAGATAAATTAGGAAGAAAACAAGATTCCATTCAAAAGTTTGGTAACGCATTTATTAGAGAAAAATATCCAGAAACAGCTTTTATTAAAAAGGCATATATCTTAAAATAAAGACTATTTCCGTTTGTTCAATGCTACTTTATTTCTTTATTAAAAACATAAAAATTTTCATCAATTAGAAAATTAATGCCGGCTGATGTTAGCTCTAATTTTTTCCAATTACTTGTTGGATAGATCCATTTTTCTTCGCCATTAATAGTTGTTTTTAAGGGCATTTCAAAATTAGCATTGGTATTTGTCCAACGATATTTTAAAGTCTTTTTTTCAATCTTGTACTCTAAGGTTGGTATGTTAATAGCTCTTAAATATTGATTAAAAAACGGATTCAAATTAAAACCAGTTTCTTTGCTTAAAAAATCTTCTATTTGTTTTGTTGTAACTGTTTGATGATAAAAGTCAGTATTCATTTTCCTAAGAATAAGACGCCATTTTTCATCATTATCTATCAATTGTCTTAAGGTGTGCAGCATGTTACCCCCTTTGTTGTACATATCTGATGATCCACTTTTATTTACATTGTAGGTGCCAATAATAGGGTTTTTATTTGCAATCGATTTTCGAAGACCAATTACATATTCAGAAGCTGCTTTTTTACCATAATAATAGTCTAAAAATAGGCTTTCAGAATAGTTGGTAAAACTTTCATGAATCCACATATCTGCGGCATCTATATCTGTAATATTGTTTGCAAACCATTCATGCCCAGATTCATGTATAATGATAAAATCGAATTTTAAACCCCAACCTGTTCCAGATAAATCTCTACCAAGATACCCTTGTTTGTATTGATTTCCATACGTCACAGAACTTTGGTGCTCCATGCCTAAATAAGGTACTTCTACCAATTTAAAACCATCTTCATAAAAAGGATATGGACCAAACCAATGCTCAAAAGCTTTCATCATTTTTGGTGCGTCTGTGAATTGTTTTTTTGCTTTTTCTAGATTGTCTTTTAATACATAATAATCCATCGATAAAGGTCCTTTTTCTCCATCAAAAACTTCAGAAAAATGAGTATAATCACCAATATTTACATTTACTCCGTAATTATTTATTGGGTTGTCTACAAACCAATTATAGGTTGTTGTTTCTCCATGGTTTTCAATACTTTCTAACCTACCATTCGAAACATCCATTAAATTGCTTGGAACGGTCACACTAATGCGCATACTTTCTACTTCGTCATACATATGGTCTTTACATGGCCACCAAACACTGGCGCCTAAACCTTGGCAAGAAGTGGCTACAAAATGGTTGCCATTGGAATCTTTTTTCCATGAAAAACCACCATCCCAAGGCGCTCTAACAGCTTCTTTAGGATTTCCCTTATAATGTACAATAATACTTTCTGTACTCCCTATTACTTGCTGTTTAGTAAGTCTTATAAAATGTGCGTTTCCATCGTGAAGTACGGTTAGCTCTTTACCATCTTGCATAACCTTTGTCACCTTTAAAGGTGCTTGTAAGTCAATTTGCATTGTTTGATTAGCACTTAAAACACGATACTTTATGGTGTTTTCTCCTGAAATATATCTTTTGTCTGGATCCACTTTTACCTTTAAATGATAATAGGTTAAATCCCACCAAATTCTTTCCGGGGTAATTGATCCTCTCAAGGTATCTTGTCTAGAGAAGTTATTTTTTTCTTCCATTAAACCTTGCGATTGAAAATTTAGAGCACACATAAATGTCAAACACAGCAGTATATAAAAGCGATATTTCATATTGTTGTTTTTTTTAATATTATTTTAATTGGAAACCTTTTGCTGGTTTTGCATTCAATAAATGGGTTACAAAATAATCCCAACGTTTTCTAGTCATGTAGTTTGTCATATCTCCATAACCATGTCTTTTATTTGGATATAGAATCATGTCGAAATCCTTATTAGCTTTTATTAAAGCCTCAACTACTAGCATTGTATTAGATGGAGGTACATTATTATCCATAGAACCATGGGTAATTAGTAATTTTCCTTTTAAGTCTTTTGCAATTAATTGATTTGCTTGATTGTCATAATTGGTAGTTCCGTCTGTTTTTCCTTCGAGATTTCCTTCAATTAAAAGTCCTTGCCATTTTTCCCCCCAATCCGCTTCGTAATTTCGATTATCATGATTTCCAGCGCCAGAAACAGCTACATCATAAAATTCAGGATATGCAAATACAGCTCTTGTAGAAGCAAATCCTCCACCAGAATGTCCCCAAATTCCAATTTTTTCGAGATCCATTCCTTTATATTTTTGTGCTAATTGTTTAATTGCGGTTATATTATCTGGCAAACCATTATCACCCATATTTCCGTAATAGGCGTCATGAAAAGATTTAGAGCGCATTGGTGTTCCCATTGCATCAACTGCTACAACCACAAAACCTAATTCTGCAACTGCTTGAAAGTCTCTCCAAACAGGTCTAAAACCATAATTACCTATACTTCCAGATTGCGGCCCTGGATAAATATAATTTAAAACAGGATATTTTTTATTGGCATTATAATGAGAAGGTAAACACATAATACCGTACAAATCTGTATTTTCATCTCTTGCTTTTACAGAAAACTCAATTGGTGCTTGCCAATTTTTCTCTTTCAATTCAGAAATGTCTGCGGTTTCTAAATCCATTATTTTTTCACCAAATCCGTTTCTTAAAACAGTAATTGGTGGCTCTGTAGTTGTTGAATAGGTATCAACTAATAGCGTGTAATCGTCAGAAATAGTAACTGAATGTGTTCCTTTAGAAGGCGTTAAGTTGGTGAATTTAGCACCATCAAAATTTACTTTATAGTAGTAATTATGATACGGGTTTCCAGCCTCTTTTCCACCAGCAGAAAAATAAATCTGTCTATTTTCTTCGTCTATGCTTTTTATTTGCTTCACAATAAACTCACCAGAAGTAATTTTATTTTTCAATGCTTTCGTTTTTAAATCATATAAATAAAGATGACCCCAATCCGTTTTTTCCGAATACCATATAAACTCATTAGAATCGAATAACACTTTCCAGTTTTCTGCATTTACCCCAGATTCATAATAGGTTGCTACTACTTCTTTGTGAACAGATGTAACAGCGCCAGTTTGGGCATCTGCAATTTGTAAATGTGCAATTTTATGATCTCTAGAACTAGAAACAAAAGCAAATTTTGTTCCTTCTTTATTCCATTGTGCATCAAGTAATTCGTTATTTCTACCAGCAATATGGTCTGTTGTAGTGCCCCTTTGAAAATCTTTCTCCATTTTTAAACGCACCGTTTTTGGTTGGTTTCCTAAATGAATAATTACACGTTCAATTGTAAAGATTTCGGCATCTCCAGGCAAAGGATGTTTCCATGCTTCTAACCTTGGATGACCAACATTTGAGGAGGTTAAGTACATCATACCAACAGCTCTTGCATCTTGCTGAAATGTTGCAATTTTATCAGAATTTGGAGACCATTTTAAAACAGCACCATCATTTTTAATCCAACCTGCATTATTAGTTGCATACCCATAATCTTGTTTTCCATCAAAAGTAAGTTGTATACTTTTATTAGTATCTAAATCACGAATCCAAAGATTATAATGCTCAATATAAGCGGCTAATTTTCCGTTAGGAGAAACATGCTCATTCCTGTCTGCTGGGTTTCTTTCTGAAGGATGTTGCACTAAAGTATGCTCTTTTATTTTGTATATGTATTTTTGATTGAAAGCAATAAATTGTAATGTATTTAAATCATCAGAAAAAGAAATATTAGAAATAGGTAATGCGTTTGCATTTATTTCTTTATCCAACTCTTTAGATAGCGTTTTAGCTAATTTTTCGTGGTTAAAAGCAGTTTCTTTTGTTTGAGTATTCGTGTTTACTAAGATGAATTTTTTTCCATCTTTAGTTTTGGTGGTATAAAGTAAGTTATTGTTGTTTACAAACGCACTTCCAGAAACTTGGTTGTAGACTAAACCGTACAAACTTCTATCCATGTGCATTGCAGCATCCTCATATTCTGCAATTGTAAATTGCTTTTGATTTTTTGAATTAGCACAACTAAAAATTACTATTGAAATAATAGTAAAAATTGAGATTTTACTAAAAACTGATTTCATCATAGGTCTAATTATTTTTTAGATAATTCTGTAAAATATTTATAGAAATAAGGAATGGTTTCGATTCCTTTTAGGTAATTCCAAATTCCGAAATGTTCATCGGGCGAGTGAATTGCATCAGAATCTAAACCAAAGCCCATTAAAATAGTTTTACTTTTTAAATGTTGCTCAAATAAAGCAACAATAGGAATACTACCTCCACTTCTTTGGGGAATTGGTATTTTACCAAAGCTTGTTTCGTAAGCCTTACTTGCCGCTTGATACGCAATATTATCTGTTGGAGTAACATAACCCTGTCCTCCATGATGCGGTTTTACTACCACTTTTACAGATTTTGGTGCTATACTTTCAAAATGGTTTTTAAATAACTGGGTAATAGCTCTCCAATCTTGATTTGGTACTAAACGCATCGATATTTTTGCAAAAGCTTTACTCGCAATTACAGTTTTTGCACCTTCCCCAGTATACCCTCCCCAAATTCCGTTCACATCTAAAGTTGGTCTAATAGCATTTCTCTCATTGGTAGCGTATCCTTTTTCTCCATAAACATCATCAATGTCTATAGATTTTTTGTAGTTTTCTAAAGAGAAAGGTGCTTTCGCCATTTCTGCTCTCTCTTCTGTAGATAATTCTTCTACATTATCGTAAAAACCAGGAATGGTAATATGATTATCTTCATCAGTTAGGGAAGCAATCATTTTTGTTAGAATATTAATTGGGTTGGCAACTGCACCGCCATACAAACCAGAGTGTAAATCTCTGTTTGGTCCGGTAACTTCAACTTCAACATAACTTAAACCTCGCAATCCAGTAGTAATCGAAGGTATATTGTTTGCAATCATTCCAGTATCTGAAATTAAAATAACATCATTGGCTAATTTTTCTATATTTCTTGGCACAAACCAAGCGAGACCCTCAGAGCCAACTTCCTCTTCGCCTTCAATCATAAACTTGACATTACAGGGTAAATTACCAGTGGAAGTCATGTATTCCATTGCTTTTACATGCATGTACATTTGTCCTTTATCGTCACATGCACCTCTAGCAAAAATTGCTCCTTCTGGGTGAATTTCTGTATTTTTAATAACAGGTTCAAACGGAGGTGAAGTCCATAATTCGATAGGATCTGCAGGTTGCACATCATAATGTCCGTAAACGAGCACCGTTGGTAGGTTTTTATCAATAATTTTTTCTCCGTAAATAATAGGATAACCTGGCGTTTCGCAAAGCTCTACATGGTCGCAACCTGCTTTTTTAAGACTTTCTAAGACAAAATCTGCAGTGTTTAAAACATCCTTTTTATAGGCTTTATCTGCACTTACAGATGGTATTTTTAATAAACTAATAAGCTCATTTAAAAAGCGTTTTTTGTTTTCTTGTATATACGTTTGAATAGTACTCATAAAGTTGTTTTATTATTTTTTCATCAAAAATAGAAAAATTATAATGAACAAGTTTGTAGTTTGCAAGTATTGTTTATATTTGCATCCCGAAACTTCGGATAAGTTGCAGGCGTGGTGGAATTGGTAGACACGCTAGACTTAGGATCTAGTGCCGCGAGGTGTGAGAGTTCGAGTCTCTCCGCCTGTACAAATGATAAAGCTGAAGCGCAAACTTCGGCTTTTTTCATTTTTAAAAACTAACAAATTAGTATGAAACTACATCCTTTAAAATTCACTCCTGTTTTTAAATACAGACTTTGGGGTGGAGAAAAATTAAAATCAGTTTTAAATAAAGAATATTCTGAAAATAATATTGGAGAATCTTGGGAGATTTCAGATGTAGAAGATGGCGAAACAGTTGTTGCTACTGGTTTTTTTCAAGGGAAAACTTTGAAAGATTTAATTAAATCTCACAAAGGAGAATTCTTAGGTAAAACTGTTTATAAAAAATTCGGAAATGAATTTCCGTTGTTAATTAAATTTATAGACGCAAAAACTCCGTTATCTATTCAAGTGCATCCAGGCAATGAGGTAGCAAAAGAACGTCATAATTCATTTGGTAAAAATGAAATGTGGTATGTGATGGAAGCGGATAAAGATGCTGAGCTGATTGTTGGTTTTGATGAAAAGATAGAAAAGAAAGATTACAATACTTATGTTTTAGGCGGGGCTATTTTAGACGTGATGCATCATGAAAATGTTTCAGATGGAGATGCGTTTTATATTCCTACAGGAAGAGTGCACGCCATTGGAGCTGGCGTTTTGTTGGCAGAAATTCAGCAGACTTCAGATATCACATATCGTATTTATGATTATGATCGTGTAGATGCTAAAACGGGAGCCTTAAGAGACTTGCATAACGACATGGCAATAGATGTGATCGATTTTGAATGTCACGATGCATACAAAACAAGCTATGAGACAAAACCAAATGTATCTAATACGCTAGTGCATTCACCTTATTTTACCTCTAATTTTATAGTTATTGAAGGAACTTTACAAAAAGACTATTCGAACTTAGATTCTTTTGTAATTTATATTTGTGTTGATGGTGCTGTAGAATTATTGCACAACAAACAAAGTTTCTCACTGAAAAAAGGAGAAACTATCTTATTGCCAGCTTCAATAAGTAGTCTAGAATTACGATCTCTATCAGAAAAAAGTAAACTCTTAGAAGTCTATTTATAATACCAGGTTAACTTTATAATGATCTTGTAAATAAATTATTTGTTTAATAAAATAATTTCAAAGTCTTCAGATTTTTCTGCAAAATCGAACATTGCTTTAGTTTCTATTGGTGGTATTCGCAATTTTCTTTTGGTTAAATCTATCCAGGCACCGTATACTTTTATAATGGCAGAAAGCTTTCCTGCTTCATTATAAACTTCATGCACTAGTTTCCAACGTTCGTTGTTTTCTGATAACCCCTGTAGTTTTAAATTTACAGTAATATTTTCTCCTAAATGAATTTCTTTTCTAAAAGAGGTTTCTTCTTTAAATAAAATAGGACCTAAATTATGCCGTGTAAATTCATCAATAGAAAAATTATTTTTAGCAAAATAACGCACTCTTACTTCTGCAGCATAATCGTTGTACGCAGTATGGCGCATATGCCTATTTGGATCAAAATCTGCCCATTTAGTAGCAAAGGATACTTGAAAACTCATGTTTTTAGGAAATAAAAATCCCTAATAAACGTATTGTTTCGTCAGAGATTATAAATTATTAATTAGTTTCTTACAGTTTCTGTAGTATTTTTTAGTTTTAGATCTTTTAAAACATTTAATGCTTCTGCTACATAAATATCTTTGGCTAGGTTTTTATGCCAAGCAGTTCTTTTATAACCTAGAACGCTGTCTTTTTCTATCAACTGAAATTCATATTTAGGAGACTCAAAATTAAGTTTAGTCTTGTTTTTAAAAGCATTAGTATATTTCTTTGAAGCGATTTCTAATAAAGCACTTTCTTTAGAAAAATCCTTAAAATTTAGGGAGTAAGAGGTGTCTTCTTGATTTTCTTTTAACCATTTTGCATATTCATTTATCAACTTAAATTGTTCATCCAAAGCAATTCTGTTTTTACTTTTGTTTATAACATCAGAAAAATTCTCATAAGAGTTTGTTTTGGTGTAATTTGCTTGCGGAACTTTATCCCAAATTAAAGCACCAGTTAAGTCTCTTTCTCCAAACTTCATATAACTATACTTATTTGGCATTGCAATATCAGAATACACACCTTCAATCTGGGTAGAGCCTCCATTTACTCTATAAAATTTTTGAATGGTCATTTTAATGGCTCCTAGATCTTTTTCGTACTTCGGATAAAAATTATTAATAGGAATTACACTTTGTACAGTTCCTTTTCCGTAGGTCTGGTTTCCTCCAATAATTACAGCTCTTCCATAATCTTGCATAGCAGCGGCAAAGATTTCTGACGCGGATGCAGATAGCTCATTCACTAAAACAACTACGGCACCATCCCACTGCATTTTAGGATTCTCGTCATTTTTTACGATAGGATCTTGACCTCTATATTTTACCTGTACTACTGGTCCTTCAGTAATAAATAAACCTGCAATTTCTATCGCTGTTTTTAGAGAACCACCCCCATTATTTCTTAAATCGATTAATAGGCCAGATACATTTTCGCTTTTTAGACGTGCAATTTCTTTCTCCATATCTTTTGCAGAATCTCTAGAATCAATGTCAGAAAAATCAATATAAAATCTCGGTAAATTTATTAAACCATATTTTTTACCTTCTTTTTCTACAATAGTAGATTTCACAAAAGTTTCTTCTAATTCTACAACATCTCTAATGATAGTAATAATGCGTGTAGTGCCATCTAATTTTTTCTTAACAGTTAAGCGAACTTCAGTTCCCTTCTTTCCTTTAATAAATTTAATGGCGTCATCTAAACGCATACCAACAATATCTAAAGGTTCTTTATCTCCTTGTGCAACTTCGAGAATAACGTCTCCAGCTTCAAGTTCTCCTTGTTTCCATGCAGGACCGCCAGAAACTAATTCAAAAATTTCGGTATAAATTCCTTTTTTTAATAAACGGGCACCAATCCCCTCTAATTTACCAGACATATCTTGATCAAAACGTTCTTTTGTTCTTGGAGCCATGTAGGTTGTATGCGGGTCAAAAGCACCTACAACACTATTTAAAAAGGTGGAAAACCAATCTTCATGTTCTAACTCTTCAATTCTTAGATAGAGTTCATCCATATTTTTTAAAACTTCTGCTCTGGCTTCTTTTTCTAAATATTTAAAAGATTTTTTCTTAATTTTAGAATCCTTTTTAATTTTATCGTCTTGTTTTTCAATTTTATTTTGAACTCTACTCAGCACATTTAATTTTAACTGTTTGCGCCAATAGTCTATTAATTGATTTTCATTTTTAGCAAACGGAACTTTATCATAATCGATATCTATGGTTTCATTTTTATTAAAACGAAAGGGTTGGGCTAGTAGTTCTCCGTAATAAGATTTTGCATTTTTAATTTTTTTTGTAAAGTTGGCGTATACAGTGTTGTAGAAAGAGACATCATCTTCTAGTAGTTGATTGTCTATTTCGTATTTGAATTTTGAAAATTCTTTTAAATCTTTCTGAGTAAAATAACGTTTACTAGGGTCTAAACCCTCAATAAAACTCGTGTATACTTGTTCAGAGAAGTTATCATTCATGTCTTTTACGACAAAATGTCCTCGGGTTAAAATATTTTTTAGAACATATACTAATATTTTATCTTTTTCTGGATCTGTGTTTTTAATATTTTTATTGGCATGTATAGCAGTAACAAATAACGAAAGTGCGATTAAACTGATGCTTATTTTATTTCTTAATTTCATAAATGTTTTGTGATAATATGTATTGTAAAATTTCTTTCTTCTATTTTTCACTACTAAAATAATGACAAAATATTAAAGGCAGTGCTTCTATTCCGTTTTTTATAAAAATAATGAAGTTTAATTAAAAATTTGCACATACAAATTTACAGAAAAAAGGGTTCTTATATTCTTTACAAATTGTTAAAAAGATACAAGTTTAAATGAATTATATTTGTAGCTAAATAATTGATTATGCAAGAAAAACCTTTAATCTTAGTTACGAATGATGATGGTATTACTGCTCCAGGAATTAGAGCGCTGATAAAAATAATGAATAAGATTGGAGATGTTGTTGTAGTTGCTCCAGATAGTCCACAAAGCGGAATGGGTCATGCAATTACAATTGACAACGTGTTAAGGTGCAATCCGATAACAATTGATGATGGTCCTCAATTAGAGTATACATGTTCTGGAACTCCTGCAGATTGCGTAAAAATGGGAATTAGCGAGATTTTAAATAGAAAACCAGATTTGTGTGTTTCTGGAATAAATCATGGCTCTAACTCTTCTATAAATGTAATTTATTCGGGTACTATGAGTGCGGCAATAGAGGCAGGTATAGAAGGTGTTCCAGCAATTGGTTTTTCTTTGTTAGATTTTAAGTGGCATGCAGATTTTAAAGCGTCAGAGGAAATTGTAAAAAATATTACTTTAAATGCACTGCTAAACGGAATTCCAGAAGGTGTTGTATTAAACGTAAACATTCCTGATTTAAAGAGGGAAGAAATAAAGGGAGTAAAAGTTTGTAGACAAGCAAATGGGTATTGGAAAGAGAATTTCGATAAACGAAAAAGTCCGTTTGGAAAAGAATATTATTGGCTTTCAGGGGAGTTTGTAAATAAAGATAAAGGACAAGATACAGACATACATGCACTAGAAAATGGATATGTTTCTGTAGTTCCTGTTCAATTTGATATGACAGCGCATCATATGATTCAAAAACTAAATTCTTGGGAACTATAAAAAAAGATATTTCAATTGGTTTTCTTGTGGCATTGTTTGCAACTTTTGGGGGCGTATTCTTGTATTTAGAATATTTTTCTAGGTTTTCTTTTAACACTACTTTGCAAATGATAAAAGAAGGTAATTTATATGGGAAGATTTTAGCTTTGGCAGCAATTCCTAATTTATTTGTATTTTTTGTTTTCATTAAAAAAAGAGAAGACAACAAAGCAAAAGGAGTTTTAATAGCTACTTTTTTAATTGCATTTATAACTTTAGTTTTAAAATTTTTCTAAAATGAAATATTACATAATTGCTGGTGAAGCTTCAGGAGATTTGCATGGTTCTAATTTAATGAAAGAACTTTACAAACAAGACGCAGCCGCAGACATTCGTTTTTGGGGAGGAGATTTAATGCAAACCGCTGGTGGTACTTTAGTAAGTCATTACAAAGAAAGAGCTTTTATGGGTTTTTTCGAAGTTTTAAAAAACGTATTCAAAGTATTGGGTTTTATAAAGTTTTGTAAAAAAGATATTGCAATATTTCAGCCAGACGTACTTATATTTATTGATAATTCTGGTTTTAATTTACGGATTGCAAAATGGGCAAAAGCGGCTGGTTTTAGAACCCATTATTATATTTCTCCGCAAGTTTGGGCTAGTAGAGCGGGCAGAGTAAAAGATATTAAAAGAGATATTGATAAATTGTTTGTAATTCTTCCTTTTGAGAAAGATTTCTATAAAAAGCACGATTGTGAAGTAACCTTTGTTGGGCATCCTTTAATAGACGCAATTGCAGATAGAATTCAGATTTCTGAGAACGATTTCAGAAAAGAACATGCATTAAGTACTAAAAAAATTATTGCTTTATTGCCTGGGAGTAGAAAACAAGAAATTACTGAAATGCTTTCTGTAATGTTGTCTTTAATAACTGATTTTTCTGAATATCAATTTGTAATAGCCGGCGCACCTAGTCAAGATTTTTCTTTTTATAAGCAGATTATTGGAGAAAGAGAAGTGGCATTTATCAATAATAAAACGTACGATTTATTAAGTGTTTCTTATGCTGCATTAGTTGCTTCAGGAACTGCAACTTTAGAAACGGCTTTATTTAAAGTACCACAAGTTGTTTGTTATAAAGGAGGGTATATTTCATATCAAATAGCAAAAAAAATTATCACCTTAAAATTCATCTCTTTGGTAAATCTAATTTTAGATAAAGAAGTAGTAAAAGAGTTAATTCAGGAAGATTTTAACAAACAAAACCTAAAAGTAGCTTTAATAAATATTTTAGAGATTTCTAATAGGGAAGATATGTTCTTAAATTATTTCGAATTAGAAAAGCAATTAGGAGGAAAGGGTGCTTCAAAAAACGTAGCATCTCAAATTGTAGCAGCTTTAAAATCTACTTAAGTTTTATTGCAGACGGTAGCTTCTTTTTATGTGCCAGTAATATCCAATTCTTATAATATTATGGATTATAAAATATAAATACTATTTACACCAATGAATAGTCTCTTCAAATGCTGAATTCCATACGTTAGCCTGCATCATAAGTAAAAAATCATTCGTTCAATATATAGGGCACTAGGAGCTACAGGTGTACTTATATTAAAATATATAGAACTTATGAAAAATTTATTGGAATTATCCAAAATAATACTTTTACTCTTAACCGGTTTTACAATGTTATCTTGCAGCAATGATAAAAGTGCTTCAACTTTTATAGAAGAACCAAAAAACATTTTAGAGGTTGCAATCAACGAGCCTGATTTAAGTAATATATTTACTGCCATAGGTTTAGCTGATGGAAACTTAGAGAATCTGCTTAGTGGAGGCGAGTATACTTTATTAGCTCCAAACAACTTCGCATTTGATCTTTTTTTAACTAATAATGGTTTTGCCTCTTTAGAAGATGTGCCTTCAGATTTACTTTCAAAAATTCTTTTAAACCATATCATTTCTGGTACAGTAAATTCTACAGCACTAACTAATGCAGTTTCGGGATACGCAACTACAAAGGCTACAAATATGGATGGTGATAATTTAAGTTTATATTTTAACACGTCTTCAGGTGTAAAGTTCAATGGATTTTCTAATGTTATTAAAGCTGATTTGGTTGCTACAAATGGAATAGTTCATATTATTAACAAAGTAATAGGATTGCCTACTGTTGTTACTTTTACAACAGCAGATCCAAACTTTTCTACTTTAGTAAGTGCTCTAACAAGAGATGATCTGACTTCTGATTTTGTAAGTTTATTATCAACAGATGTAACCACCGATCCTGCGCCATTCACAGTATTTGCTCCTATTAATGAAGCATTCAATGAACTCCTTACAGAACTAGGTATAACTTCATTATTAGATATTGATGAACCAACATTAGATGCAGTTCTAAAGCACCATGTTGTTGGAGGTGCAAATGTATTAGCGTCTGACTTAACCGATAATTTAACGATAACTACTCTGGGTGGAGATGTCACGGCTAATAGCACTGGTGGCGCATCACTAACTGATAGCTCAGGAAGAGTAAGTGAAATTATTACTGTAAATATTCAGGCAAATAATGGTGTAATTCATGCAATAAATAAAGTTATACTGCCCTAAAATTTTAAAATATAAGCAAGTTCATCATTACAGGTCAACTATTTTTTTCTTATTCATTAATTAGTATTTAAATTAAAATAGCTGTTGTTTTAGTTAACGATTTAAATACCAAAAAAATGTTTAATTTTAACAAAAAGACAAAAGAAAAATTGTTGGTGTTTCAAAGAATAATTTGAGTTTAAAAAGTATGAAAATTAAATATTTTATTTGGTTATTATTTTTTGTTTTGACAATTAAGACTAATAGCCAAGAGCTTTATAAGCAACTCAGTTCAAAAAATAATTCAGATACATTTTCAATGGTAGATACATTGAAAACCCTACATTTAGAGGGAGATCCAACAAATTATTACCATTGGAATAAAAAACTCGCAGCTTTATACCTAGCAAGAATTTCAAAAGTCAAACCAGAAAAAAAAATATTTATTTGGTTTAAATATTGTCAGCAACTTTTAAAAGCAGGCGAAATTCAAACATGTATTGATGAAATTGAAAATTTCATCATAAGACAACAATTTACTTATCAAGATCTAATTACAAAAGATTTACTGCCTATTATTGACTTACTTGCCATTAGCTATTTGAGGCTAGGAGAGGTTAATAATTGTCAAAACAATCACAATTCTTACTCTTGTATTTTACCATTAAAAGATCAAGCCTTGCATATTGATCTAAATGGGTCTAAAAAAGCAATAGAGATTTATGCTCAGATATATGAAAAATTCCCCAGTCACAGCTATAAATGGCTTTTGAATTTAGCCCATATGAGCATTGGTGAATACCCAAATAAAGTTCCTGAAAAATATAGAATAAACTACCCCAATTGGAATGTTGAACAGAAACAATTTATGCCATTCAAAGAGGTCAGTCTAAAATGGGGAATTGCTCAAAATGGCCTGTCTGGTGGAGTTAGTATCGACGACTTTAACAATGACGGATTACTTGATATTTTTATAACATCCTATGGAATGTCTGATCAAAGTAAGCTATTTATAAACACTAGTAATGGATTTGTCGATACTACTGAAGAAGCAGGGTTAACAGGAATTGTTAGTGGTCTCAATTGTATTCATGCAGATTATGATAACGATGGAAATATAGATATTTTTGTTTTAAGAGGAGCTTGGTTAGATGAAGGGGGTAATCATCCAAATTCACTTCTAAAAAACAATGGAGATGGAACTTTTACCGATGTAACAAAAAGTGCAGGACTACTTTCTTTCCATCCTACTCAAACAGCTTCTTGGGCTGACGTTAACAATGATGGTTATTTAGATCTTTTTATCGGAAATGAATCAACGGAAAAACGTTCCCATCCTTGTGAACTATATATAAATCAAAAAGATGGAAGTTTTACAGAAGAATCTTCTAACTACAACCTCTCCTCAATTGAAGGATATATTAAAGGGGTTGTTTTTGGTGATATTAATAACGACAAATGGCCAGACCTTTATATTTCTGTTATGGGAGGAAATAATTTATTATTCAAGAACGATTTTGGAAAATTTAAAAATATTTCCGAAACTGCAGGAGTTCAAGGGCCTAATTTTAGTTTTCCCACTTGGTTTTGGGATGTAAATAACGATGGTTTTAATGATATTTTTGTTGCTAGTTATGATACACGCAACACAAAAAATATAGCTGGTGATTTTGCAAAAGAATTACAAGGTAAAAAAGTACTATCTGATAAATCTAAACTCTACATCAATAATGGTGATGAAACCTTTAGCGACCATAGTAGTGCTTTTAATATTGACAAAAGTTTTTATGCAATGGGAAGTAATTTTGGAGACCTTGACATGACGTTGGCTAGATTTTTATATAGTACAGGATCACCTGAATTTACGTCTGTTGTACCTA